>SWCH01003006.1_pt3 | contig 11035 bp, 12 predicted proteins | sample 4690051 | NCBI WGS metagenome assembly SWCH01 (sample SAMN10267282, study PRJNA491770) | bioreactor metagenome | isolation source: DHS bioreactor inoculated with | place: Japan: off Shimokita Peninsula | reverse complement strand
TTGATTTCATGGTGCCGGGGGACAGAGTTGAACTGCCGACACGGGGATTTTCAGTCCCCTGCTCTACCGACTGAGCTACCCCGGCAACGTGTGGTGAGAGGTGCTTTTATGCAAAGGCCGGAACGAAGGCAAGAGGGAATTTTGTACTTTCCGATTTTCCTTCATTTCGGCCGCGCCAAGCTCCGCCGGGCCGGAGTTCGGCAATGATTCCGACCCCTGACCCGCGGCGTGTACCGCCACGCTGGCCCGCCCTGCATGACTCGAACATGCGACCAACGGATTCGAAGTCCGCTACTCTATCCAGCTGAGCTAAGGGCGGAATCGGTGATTAGTGGTGGTGCTTGTTGGGGCCGTGTTCCTTGTTCAGGAAGTAGACGATCAGGCCGACACAGCTAAGGCCCAAGGCAAGGATGAGTCCAGAAAACATAGAATGCCTCCTTGTAGTTATGATCTAGTCCTCTAGCATAAGCGAGATCGGGCTTGACTTCAAGTTCTTTTCTTCACAAGTCATTGCCCGACGACGCGGCAGGGGTGGTCTTTTGTTCTGGGGAGGAGTATGTAGCCGTGGTCAACGTCACTTCATTTAAAACCATCGGTTCCGGAGCCTGTATGAAGATATGGAAAAATTGCCTTTGCCTGTTTGCTTTGCTTGTCTTGTCAACCTCCGCCTGGGCTGCCGAGACCTTGACCATGCGGGACGCCGTGGAGGCTGGGCTGCGCTCCAACCCCTCCATTCTGGCCGTGCGCGAAGCCTTGGCTGCCTCCGACTACGCCGTCAAATCGGCCAAGGCCGCTTTCGGTCCGTCCCTGAGCACCCAGTACGGCTACACCCGGCTTGACGAGCGTCCGCAGGCCTTCGGGGCGAACGCCGGTACGCTTGATAACTGGGAGCTTGCCTTCAATGTGCACCAGCCGCTTTTCACCGGGTTCAACCTGCTGACCACACATGAAAAGACCATGTTGCAGAAGGAACAGGTCGCCTCGCAGGTTGACAACGCCGAGCTGCGTCTGACCGTTGCCATTCAGGATGCTTTTCTGCGTTTGCTGCAGGCGCGGGAAAATGTCCGCTCCGCCGAGGACTCCCTTGTCCGGCTTCGGTCCCAGCTGAAAGTCAGCACTGCTTTCTACGATGTCGGCCTGCGCCCCAAGCTCGACATGCTGCAGGCCGAGGTTGATGTAGCCACCGCCGAGCAGTTGCTGCTGACCGCAAAAAACAACGAGGCGACGTTGAACGCCGAGCTGAACACACTTGTCGGCAAGAGCGTTGAGGCGGATGTGGAGTACGTGGGGGACCTGCGGTATTTTCCCATGTCCCTGACGCTTGCAGAGTGCCTGGAGCACGCGGACCGGCATCGTCCGGACCTGCGAATTGCCCGTCAGGCGGTCATGGTGGCCGAAAAAGACAAGGTGCTGGCGGCGGTTCCCTATTACCCGCAGGTTGGCGCTGATTTCAATTACATCCGCGCGGGCGAAGACCCGCTGGTGCATGGCGGCGACTACCACAAGCCAAGCCATTGGAACGCGCAGGTCGGGCTGAAGTGGACGTTGTTCGAGTGGGGCAAGACCTATTATGGGGAAAGGCAGGCGGAAAAAAACGTGAGCCGCCTGGGGCAGGAATATCAGAGCCTTGAGGATGAGGCCGCGTTTGAGGTCAAGAGGAGCTTTTTACAGATCCAGTCCGCCGAGAAGCGTATCGCCGCCGCGAGGCAGGGACTCGTCGCCGCCAAGGAGAGTTACCGCATGGCCCTGGCCAGATACGAGGCCCAGGTCGGCACCAACACGGATGTGCTTGATGCCCAGGCCAAGCAGACGCAAAGCGAGGCGCTCTTGAACGAGGCGCTGTCGGATTATGGGCGGGCCGTAGCTGGGCTCTACGGCGCCATGGGCCAGAAGAATCCCGAGCTTTTGATGCAGTGATGAGAAACCGGATCCATTTTCAGGGTCCGGTTTTTTTCACACTCTTTCGCCGGGGCATGGCGCATTTCTTTTCCGCCAGCACGGCCAGTTCCGTCAGCCTTTCGTCCACTGCCGCATAAATGGAGTTCCGCGAAAAACGCCCGTCCTTCAGACGTTCTCCCGCTCTTTTGCCGGTCAGAAATTCCATGGCCTCCTCGATGGTGCTCACTGGGTGGATATGGAACTGTCCGTCTTTTATGGCTTGCAGCACATTGTCCCTGAGCACCAGATGCACGATGTTGTCCCGTGGCAGCAGCACGCCCTGCTTGCCGGTGAGGCCGCGTCGTCTGCAGACCTCGAAGAATCCCTCCACCTTGTGTGTGACTCCGCCGACGGCCATGATGGCGCCGGACTGCGAGATGGCGCCGGTGAAAGCCAGATCGAGGCGGATCGGCACGTTCGAGAGCGCGGAGAGCAGGGCGGCAAGCTCCGCTCCTGAAGCGGAGTCGCCGTCGACCTGGGCGTAGCTCTGCTCGAAGCACAGGCTTCCGGTCAGCACCAGGGGCTTGTTGCGGGCGAACAGGTTCACGAAGTAGCTCTTGAGGATCATCATGCCCTTGGTGTGGATGGGGCCGCCCAGTTCGGCCTCGCGCTCAAGGTCCATGATGCCGCCATGGCCGACGCCCACCGTGCAGGATATCTGATGGGGCAGCCCCATGACATAGTCTCCCACCTGGGTCACGGACAGCCCGTTGGCCACGCCCACGCCCTGGCCCTGAGTGCGGACCTTGATGGACCGGCGGTCATATTCGCGCAGGAATTCCTCCTGGTACAGGTTCGTCCGGTATTCGCGCTCCGCCAGGGCCTGTTTGACAATGCCCGCATCGATGCTCCGCTTGTCGTGCCCGTTGGCAAGAGCATTTGATTCGATCATGATTTCACGCAGGTGCGAAAAATGCAGAGACAAACGCTCCCGATCCTCGGCCATGCGGGTGGAGTAGTTCACGAGTTCGGCAAAGGCGTCCTTGGTGAACCCGCGCAGTCCGGCCTCGCGTCCGGCGCGGTCCAGGGCCTGGGCATAGCCGGTGATGGATTCGGCGGTGCGCTCCACGGTGTCCTGGATGTGGGCCTTGAGTTTGAATATCTTCCGGAACCGCTCGTCGTGCATGTAGAGCAGTTCGTACGTCTCGTCGTCGCCGATGAGCAGTACCTTGAGTGAGAGCGGGATAGGGTCCGGGCTGATGGTGCGGGTACGCAGCACGTCATAGTGGTCTGTAGGGTCGTCCAGGCTCGACTGCTTTGTACGCAGGCAGCGCAGCAGCCCCTCCCATGCGGTGGGGTGGCTCAGAAGATCGTCCACGCGCAGAATGAGGAACCCGCCGTTGGCGCGATGTACGGCCCCGGCCTTGATCAGTGAAAAGTCCGTGTAATAGGTGCCCCACTCTGTTTCGCGCTCCATGCATCCAAGAAGATTGAAAAAGCCGGGGTTGATCTCCTTGACCACGGGTGCACCGGTGACCTCGGAATTGTCCACAAAGAGGTTGACGTCGTAGCGCTGGAAAAAGGCGTCGGAGAGACCTTCGCCCTGCTGGTCAGGTCCGCTGCGCTGTTCGCGTTCCTGCCGGCCCTGATAGTGGGGCAGATTTTCAAGGATATCTTCCTTGAAGGACTCGAAATACTTCTTCAGGCTCTTGTTCTCGACGAATTTTTTCAGAATCGGTGCCAGAAGACGGTCCACGAGGCTGGCGGCATGCTCCTGGGCCAGTTGGACTTCCTTGGCGCGATATTCCTGCTCACTCTTGTTGACCAGGCGCGAGAGGTCCGCGATGGTATTGAGCACAGCGCTGCTCTGGTCTTTAAGTGCTTTTTTCTGCGATGATTCGAGGCGTTCGAATTCTTCGGAAGTCAGAACCTTGCCGTCCACCAGCGGGGTGAGGGATACCGCCCCGGTGTCGTCGATGTTCAGGCTGAAACCCTTTTTCTGGGCGGCTTCATCCATTTTATCCATCAAGTCGTCGCGCACCAGGGCCAGCTTGGTGAAGAGTTTGTTCTGCAGGCGCAGGTAGCTGGCCTGCTCAAAATGGCGGGGCAGATCGCGGCGCAGGCGTTTGACGACGCGCTGCAGGTCGTTCTTGAGGACTTTCCCCTGTCCGGGTTCAAGGCTGACCAGAAGCGGTTTGTCGGGGTTCTCGAAATTATTCAGGTAGACGAGGTCCGGCGGAGTCTTCCCGGCCATGGCTTTTGGAAGCAGAAAATTTTCGACAAGATAGGTCCGGCCAAGTCCGGGTTCTCCGGCGACGTAGACGTTGTATTCCATGCCGGGAATGGAGAGGCCCATTTCCAGGGCTTTGCGGGCCCTGGGTTGAAACAGGCAGACGGAATTGGCGCTGTCGCGGATGTCGTTGCTGCGCAGGATTTTGCGTGGGTCCGGTTCGATATTCAGCTGGCGGGCTTTGAGTTCTGGAATGTTTTTCATTGATTCTCGGGTTGCTGGTTTGTGTCCAGTGGTGTTGATTTCGTGTCCGGGCATAGTTCGATTAGGTCCGCCTGGCAAGCCGGTCGCAAAGAGGGGGGTGGGCAGTGCTGGTGGCTTGCGGGGCCTGCACGGAACACGCATGAAAATTCGTCAGGAGCAAAACTTTGGTTGACGCGAAGTCAGGGGCTGTGGTAGCCCCGATTTCGATTTGTGATTTATTGCACGAACGATTCGGAGCCGCCGAATCACACCAAGACGGACATATGCTCTTTAATAAAAAAAAGAATCAAAATATCGAGTCACTGGGCAGCGCCTCGGTGATGGGCTTGCACCTGGTTTCCGGGGTGGTCGTGGGTATTGCCATGGGCTACTATCTGGACAAATATTTCGGCACCAAGCCTTGGCTGACACTGATTTTTCTGGTGTTCGGCATTATCGCCGGATACAAGAACATGTTTCGCGAAATGAAGCGTATCCAGAAAACAGAAGCGAAAGCCGATGCTAGCAACGATACAGAAAAAAATTGAACGCTTTCTCTATGCCCGGGGATTTCGTGTGCCCGAGGTCCGCAAGATGGCGTTACACCAGATCTATTTTCTGTGTGGAGTCATTCCGGCGCTAGCATTTGGGTGGAAAGGAGTGGATCTGGCGATCGGCGTGTTGCTCGGAACGCTCAATTTTCTGGCATTGGGCAAGTTGATTCAGGAATTGGTATATTTGCAAAAAAGTGCGGTGATTGTTCAGATTTTCAGCTTTTATGGACGCATGTTGCTGACCGCATTGGCATTTTATGTGCTGATAGTTCATGTGGGCTCTTCAGGTGTCTGGTTGCTGCTGGGTTTTTCCACCGTACTGATCAATATTTTGCTTTGGGGAATGTCACAATTTTTGGGGAAAACTTCTAAGGAGGCGTAAAAATGGCAGGGGATTTACATCCAATTTTCTTCGTTGAGGAACTGGTAAAAGCCGTTGGTCTCGTGGACGCCCATGGCTACAGTCTGATACCGGGCCAAATCCTCCACGCGTGGGTGGTCATGGGCGTGCTTATCGCCTTATCCATAATGGCCACCAAAAAACTCTCCCTTGTGCCAAAAGGGTTGCAGAATTTTTTCGAACTTCTCATCGAGTCGCTTGAAAATTTTGTCGTAGCCAACATGGGAGAAGCCGGACGCAAGGTATTTCCGGTGCTGGCGACGCTGTTCATCTTCATTCTGTTCAGCAACTACGAAGGCCTGATTCCCGGCCTGGATGCTCCGACTGCGAATATCAACACCACGCTGGCCATGGCTGTGTTCGTATTCGTGTACTACCAGTACTGGGGATTCAAGCTGCATGGGTTTCATTATGTCCATCATTTCACCGGACCAGTGCCGTGGCTTGCGCCCCTGATCTTCCCCATCGAGGTCATCGGGCACTTCGCACGCATGCTCTCGCTTTCCTTGCGTCTCTTCGGAAACATCAAGGGTGAGGAAATCGTTCTGGTGCTGCTGTTCATGCTGGCCCCGGTCGTCTCCACCGTTCCGATCTACTTCCTGTTCATGTTGCTCAAAGTCATCCAGGCTCTGGTCTTCTTCATGCTGTCCATGCTGTACCTGAAGGGAGCATTCGAAGAGGCTCACTAATTTTGGGGGAAATGGTCTTTTCGACCAATAATCATTATACGTTTTAGGAGGTTTTTGAATCATGCGTAAAGGTTTTCTGTCCGTACTGGCCACTGTCGCCCTGGTAGCTGTCGCTTCTACTGCTTTCGCCGCTGACGCTGCTCCCGAAGTCATCTCCACCATCGCGCTGGCCGCCTCTCTGGGCATGGCTATCGCCGCTGCCGGTTGCGGCATCGGTCAGGGTATGGCCGTCAAGGCTGCTTGCGAAGGCACCGCCCGCAACCCCGAAGCTTCCGGCAAGATCACCGTCACCATGCTGATCGGCTTGGCTCTGATCGAATCTCTGGCCATTTACGCTCTGGTTGTTAACCTGATCCTGCTGTTCGCCAATCCCTTCGTTGGCTAACTTCGATCTGAAAGGGGGGAGGCCCTGCCTCCCCCCTTTTTTTGGTCATCTTAGTGAAATAACTCACGAAGAGTTCGTTTTGGAGTCATTTTGAAAAGCGCCCATATACCCCGTGCCACGATTCAGCGTCTGGCTGTCTATGTTCAAGTTCTTGAGACGCTGCTTCAAGAGGGTGATTCCGTCATTTCATCCGACGGTCTGGCTCGGGCATGTGGTGTGAACCCTTCGCAGATTCGAAAAGATCTCGCTTACTTCGGTGAGTTTGGCGTGCGAGGCGTAGGGTATTATGTTCAGGATCTGCTCACCGCCATCAAGCAGTCTCTGGGCATTGACCGGACGTGGAATGTCGCCCTGGTCGGAGTAGGAAACCTGGGCCGCGCGCTCTTGCGTCACGGCATTTTTCGGCGACGCGGATTTATCCTCGTCGGAGCGTTTGATTGCGACCCTTTTAAAATCGGTGAGGAAGTCGCCGGCCTGGAGGTCGTCTGTTCACGACGCCTGAAAGAGAAGGTCAGTGAACTTGCGATCGAAATAGGTATAATTACCACGCCCCCCGAGCGAGCCCAGCGCGCAGCCAACTATCTGGTCGAAGCGGGAGTAAAGGGCATCGTCAACTTTGCCCCTGCCCGTATTTCGGTCCCGGAAAATGTTGCTGTCGAGTATGTTGATTTCATGCACCACATTTTTTCCGTGGCCTTCAATATTTCCATCAATCAAGCCAAAGGCCTTTGATTGATCCTTTTTTCTCGACAACAGATCGCACAAATTTCGACTTGCCATTCGTGACCGAGTGGTTTAGTTGTCCTCTCTCTTTTGAAACTGGAGGTTTCCCATGAAGAAAGATCTGCATCCCAAAGTTTACGAAACCGCAGTCCGATGCGCCTGCGGATACGAGTTCAGCACCAAGTCCACTGTCGGGGCTGAGCTTAATGTCGAAATTTGTTCGCACTGCCATCCCTTTTTCACCGGTGAGCAGCGGTTTATCGATTCGGCCGGTCGTATCGACAGGTTCAGAAAGAAATACGCCAACCTTTCGAAATAACTCATCGCATTAATCCGAAATCAAGCGAAGCATTAACATGGTTGATAAACTTGAAAGTCTTGCGGCGAAATACCGCGAACTTGAACGCGAACTGAGCACCCCTGAAATTTTTCAGGATCAGGAGCGTTACAGGAAGATCGCCAAAAAACATGCGGAGCTTGAAGAGGTCGTCAAGGCATTTGAGCAGTACAAGACCCTTCTTCGCGAACTGAGCGAAAACCAGGAGCTTGCCAAGGACCCTGACCCGGAAATGTGCGAAATGGCTCAGGCCGAGGTCGCCTCGATCAAGGCCCGACTAGGAGAGCAGGAGCGGGAGCTCAAGCAGCTTTTGACCCCCAAGGATCCCTTGGATGAGAAAAACATCATCCTTGAGATCCGCGCCGGAACCGGCGGAGAGGAGGCTGCTCTGTTCGTAGCCGATATATTCAGAATGTATTCGCGCTACGCGGAGCTGCATTCCTGGCGCGTCGAAGTGTTGAGCAGCAGTGAAACCGGTACAGGCGGCTTCAAGGAAATCATTGCCTCTGTCTCCGGGACGAACGTTTACAGCAAGCTCAAGTATGAATCCGGCGCGCACCGCGTGCAGCGTGTTCCTGCGACGGAAAGTCAGGGTCGGATTCACACTTCGGCCGTTACGGTCGCGATCCTGCCTGAGGCGGAAGAGGTTGATGTTAAAATCGATCCCAGCGATATCCGGGTGGACGTGTTCCGCTCTTCCGGTCCAGGAGGCCAGTCTGTCAACACGACGGACTCGGCCATCCGCATCACCCATCTCGCCACGGGCCTGGTTGTTATCTGCCAGGATGAGAAGTCACAGCACAAGAACAAGGCCAAGGCCCTCAAGGTCTTGCGTTCCCGTTTGTTGCAGGCCGCTCAGGACGAGACGAAAAAAGCCTATGATGACAACCGCAAGGCCCAGGTTGGGAGCGGAGACCGGTCCGAAAGGATTCGTACCTATAATTACCCACAGGGTCGTGTGACCGATCACCGCATAAACCTTACGCTTTATAATCTTGATCAGGCCATGGAAGGACACATCGATGGCATCATCGACGGCCTGGTTCAGCATTATCAGGCTGAGGCCATGAAAGAAAGCTGAGGCGACTCGGCTTTTTTTTTGCCCATGTATTCCCGCAAATCGCTTCTTGATCACTGGGAATCGCTGCTGTTGCAAAGCGGTGTCGATTCCCCCAGGCTGTCAGCGCAGGTACTGCTGTCGCACACCCTTGGCATCCCCAGAATGGACATGCTTCTTGATATGCATGCCGCCGTGTCGGATGAGGCCTGCAGGCAGATGCAAATGCTTTGCTTGCGGCGCTCCAGAGGCGAGCCCGTAGCCTATCTTACGGGATTCAAGGAGTTTTACGGGCTTGACTTTGCGGTCGATGCACAGGTGCTGGTCCCGCGGCCGGAAACGGAGCTCATCATTGATGATATGCGCCAGAGGTTTGGTCCAAATGAGTGTCTCAAAGCCTTGGACCTAGGCACGGGAAGCGGCGCGCTGGCTGTGGCCTGCGCTGCGATGTTCCCCAGTTTTCAGGTGACGGCTGTGGACATTTCTGCCGGGGCGCTGCGGATAGCGAGGCGAAACGCTCAATCGCATGCCGTCGGAGCCAGGGTTTCATTCGTACAGGGTGACCTGGCTGAGTCATTGCGTCTGTCCGATTTTGACGTCGTCATGGCCAATCTGCCCTATGTTCCCCTTTCATCCATGGCTGCGATCAGTTCGGAGGTTGTCGATCACGAGCCGCACCTTGCGCTTTTTTCCGGTCCGGATGGCCTGAATTGCTACCGAAGACTGGCCCAGTGCCTGGCTGGAAAAATGAAAGATGGGGCCATGATGTGGTGTGAAATCGATTCTTCGCAGGGCGCGGCCATGAAAGATCTCTACTGCGCTATCTCGAAACATGTCACCGTACTCAAGGATTACGCGGGCCATGACCGCATGGTGGTTGTTGTTTTTTAGCAAAAGATGTGTTGTGCGGAGGCCACGGGGAAGGGCCAATATTTTTTTTAGATAAAAATAAATCATGATTTCAGAATGTTGCGCGACGCGTTCGCCTGGCATGGAGTTTGAATATATTCAGTCATGAAACAGACTACTCTCAGAAAAGAAGTTCGATGCTCCGGTGTCGGGTTACATAGTGGCCAGAAGGTCGAGATGGTGCTTAAGCCGGCTCCTGCGGATACAGGGGTGGTGTTTTCGCTGTTGACCAAGAACGGGCGGCAGATCGTTGTGCCTGAACCCGGTCGGGTAGTGGGTACCGGACTGGCCACGACGCTTGGAACCGAACGCGCCAAAGTCTCCACCGTCGAGCATCTTCTGGCGGCCCTGGTGGGGCTCGAGATCGACAATGTCCTCGTCGAGGTCGATGGAGAGGAGATTCCCATTCTTGATGGAAGCGCCTCGGTGTATGTCTACCTGATCAACTCTGCCGGGACAAAGGTCCTTGATCGGCCGCGCGAGATTGCCCGGGTGCGCCGCCCCCTGGTTTTCGAGCATGAAGGCAAGCGTGTGGTCGCCCGGCCCTTCAACGGATTGAAAATTGATTATCATATAAATTTTCCGCATCCTCAAATCGGCGTGCAGAGTTTCAGCTTCGAGTCCACTCCGGCGGCTTTTTCGCAGCGCATAGCCCGGGCGAGAACCTTCGGATTCATGAAGGATGTCGAGTGGCTGCAGAAGAACGGCCTGGCCCTTGGCGGATCGCTGGAAAACGCTGTCGTCTTTGACGATTACGGTGTTATCAACCCAGAGGGACTGCGCTACACTGACGAGATGGTGCGTCACAAGATTCTTGATTTCATGGGCGATATCGCTGTGGGAAGTCACCGCCTGTGGGGGCATTTTGAAGTTTCCTGTTCCGGGCACGACTTCAACAACAAATTTATGCGGTACATTTTCGACAATCAATCGGAATATCTTGATTTTATTGCGATTGAAGGACGCGAAAGCGCACCTGCCCGCCCCGATCCCGTGCGTGTCCCTGCCGGGATCCCTGCCTGGGCTTGACACAAAGCGCCGAAAGGCGCTTTTTTTCGTTTCATGAAAAATAATGCTTGCCATTGAGTTTGAATGCTCATAATGACTTCGTTCTCACGGGCTGGCGTAGCTCAACTGGTAGAGCAGCTGACTTGTAATCAGCAGGTTGCGGGTTCAAGTCCCATCGCCAGCTCCAGGTACTGGAGGGGTTCCCGAGTGGCCAAAGGGAACAGACTGTAAATCTGTCGTCGAACGACTTCGGAGGTTCAAATCCTCCCCCCTCCACCAGAAAAGCCGTGAAAACCAGTAGGAGACAGAGTTAGGGCTGTCGCCTGACTACTGAGATGAAATGCGGGAGTAGCTCAATGGCTAGAGCATCAGCCTTCCAAGCTGAGGGTTGCGGGTTCGAGTCCCGTTTCCCGCTCCATTCCTCGTCTCACCAGTCTTGCGCCTCATTTTCCTCGTCTCTACACCAAGAAGCACTCATTTATACATATATATTAGCAAATCGTAATTTTATTAGGGGGTAATGTATGGCCAAGCAGAAATTTGAAAGAAAGAAGCCGCACGTCAATATTGGTACGATTGGTCATATCGACCACGGCAAGACGACCCTGACCGCCGCGATCAC
>SWCH01001323.1_pt1 | contig 11040 bp, 4 predicted proteins | sample 4690051 | NCBI WGS metagenome assembly SWCH01 (sample SAMN10267282, study PRJNA491770) | bioreactor metagenome | isolation source: DHS bioreactor inoculated with | place: Japan: off Shimokita Peninsula | reverse complement strand
AATCTTTTTATTGAGTTTTGATCTATACCAATGCTTTGTGGTTCTTTTATCACTGCATTTATTTTTTGCTTAACTCCGTTTGTATCAAGAAAATCTCTGCTTATATCTAATATACTTTCACCCTTCCAGCTCATCTTAAGTCTTCTGTCATCAGTAACTTCAGCAACAACTGTAGATTCAAGATTTTCTTCATGTGCATATTTTATAAACTTGTCAGCATCACTTGGACTAACTACAACAGCCATTCTTTCCTGTGATTCTGAAATTGCTAATTCTGTACCGTCTAAACCTTCATACTTCTTAGATACTAAATCTAAATTTATATTTAATCCATCTGCTAATTCACCAATTGCAACAGAGACCCCGCCTGCACCAAAATCATTGCATTTTTTTATTAATTTGCTTACTTCTTTATTTCTAAACAGCCTCTGTATTTTTCTTTCTGTAGGTGCATTACCCTTTTGAACTTCTGAGCCACATACGGATATAGAGTCTTCGGTGTGTTCCTTGGAAGAACCTGTAGCACCTCCGCATCCATCTCTTCCGGTTCTGCCTCCTACCAATATTACTATATCACCTTTGTCAGGTGTTTCTCTTCTAACATTCTCCCTAGGGGCAGCTGCTATAACTGCACCTATTTCCATCCTTTTAGCTACATAATCAGGATGGTAAATTTCAACTACATGTCCTGTAGACAAACCAATTTGATTTCCATACGAGCTGTAACCAGCTGCTGCTTCTGTTGAAATTTTTCTTTGAGGAAGCTTGCCTGTTAAAGTATCTTCTATATGTTGTCTAGGGTCAGCACTTCCTGTAACTCTCATAGCTTGATATACATATGAACGTCCTGAAAGAGGATCTCTAATAGCTCCTCCTAAACAGGTTGCTGCTCCTCCAAATGGTTCTATTTCTGTTGGATGGTTATGAGTTTCATTTTTAAACATAACTAGCCATTCTTCATTCTTGTTATCAATTTCTACGTTCACAACTATACTACATGCATTGATTTCATCAGAGATTTCTAAATCATCAAGCATTCCTTTTTTTCTCAACTCTTTGGCTGCAACGGTAGCTATATCCATGAGACAAATATCTTTGTCTTTTTCCCTGTCTCCATACGAACAACTTCTGCTATTAAGGTAATCATTGTATGTATTTTTAATTTCTTCTGAAACATCTCCCTTTTCAAATTCAATTTTTTCAATTACAGTTGAAAAAGTTGTATGTCTGCAATGATCAGACCAATAGGTATCTATTACTTTAATTTCTGTAACCGTAGGATTTCTTTTCTCAGTTTCTTTAAAATATTCCTGGCAAAACAACAAATCCTCCGTGCTCATGGCAAGACCCATATATGATTTATACTCTTCTATTTCTTCTACTGTTTTATTTATAAAATTTTCTACAACTTCTACTTGGGATGCTTCAGGATAGATTTCTTCAAGTGTTACGGGCTTTTCAAGACTTGACTCTCTCGAGTCAACTGGATTGATGTAATATTTTTTTATTTTTTCAAATTCATCATTAGTTAAATTTCCTTCAAGAATTATAACTTTTGCATATTTAACAGGTGGTTTTTCTTTGCCTGTTACAATTTGAATGCATTGTGACGCTGAATCTGCTCTTTGATCATATTGACCCGGTAAATACTCAACTGCAAAAACTTTGTTTTCTGCTGTATTGATATTTTCTCTGTACAGCACATCTTGATTAGGTTCAGAAAAAACAGTAGATAAAGCTTTTTCATAATCTACATCAGTTATGTGTGATACATCATATCTATTTAAAATTCTAATATTTTCTAAGTGATCCAACTTAAGATTTTCTTTAAAATTGTTTAGTAGATTAATAGCTTCTGTATTAAATCCATTCTTTTTTTCTACAAACATTCTTTTAACATCAAAATTCATAATTGGTTCCTTTCTTTATTTAAATATTTAAAAGCTCATTTATAAATTTATGATATCAAATTATAAAATGCTTGTCAATATTTTTCTCTACATTTTTTTATTTATAATTAACAATAGTTCGTATTATTACATACGTATTAATATTTATTATATTTATAGTTCGTATTTTTTTGCATAACACCTATTTTGACTTCCATATTTACATTTATTATTTATATATCCATATATTATTTTAACTTACTTTTTATTAATCATTCAAAAGAAGGGAACAATAATATAAAAATTTGCATAAAATATTAAATCGCAAATAAATCTATTTGAAAATTATTTATATATATTTTCAAACAGTAAAGCAAGGAGGTTATAATGTGTGTGGAATAGTTGGATGGATAAATACAACCGATAATATATCTGACAATATTGGGACCATAGAAAAAATGACAGATAAACTCATAAGAAGGGGGCCTGATAACAGTGGTTACTACAAATCAGAAAATGTGCTATTTGGTCACAGAAGATTAATAATTGTAGACCCTGATGGCGGAACACAGCCTATGATTAGATATAAGGGCGATAACAAGTATGTAATTGTTTATAATGGAGAATTATATAATACTGACGAGGTTAGAGAAAAACTTAAGTTGAATGGATATAACTTTGAGTCATATTCAGATACTGAGGTTTTAATAAATTCATATATCCATTGGGGAAGTGATTGTGTACATTATATCAACGGAATATATGCCTTTGGTATTTGGGATGAAACTAACAAATCATTGTTTTTAGCAAGAGACCCCCTAGGTGTCAAACCATTGTTTTACAGTTTTAAAAACAACAATCTTTTATTTGCTTCACAAATTAAAGCTTTGCTAGCTCATCCATTAGTAGAACCAATCATAGGTCAAGAAGGAATAATGGAAATACTAGGGCTAGGTCCCGCTCGCTCTCCAGGTAATGGTATTTTCAAAGATATAAATGAAATTCCACCTGCTCACCACCTATTATACAAAGATGGAGTTTGTAAAATAACTGAATATTGGAAATTGGAAGCCGTTCATCACGAGGAAACATTTGAGCAAACTAGAGAAACTACTAAAAACCTGCTAATTGATGCTGTAGAAAGGCAATTAGTATCTGATGTTCCTCTTTGTACGTTTTTGTCAGGAGGACTTGATTCAAGTATTATTTCTGCAATATCAGCAAACTATTACAGTAAAAATGGACGCGGCAAATTAGATACATTTTCTATTGACTACAAAGATAATGACAAATATTTTAAATCAAATTTGTTCCAACCAACATCTGATCAAGTATATGCAGAAAAAATGTCAGAATATATAGGTAGTAACCATCATACTGTTATTCTTGACAATTTCAAACTAATGGAAGCATTAAAGGATGCTGTAAAGGCAAATGATTTGCCCGGCATGGCTGATATTGATTCTTCGCTATTATTATTTTGTGATGAAATAAAGAAAAATTCTACAGTAGCACTTTCAGGTGAATGTGCAGATGAAATTTTTGGAGGATATCCATGGTTTACTCGTTCAGAAGATATTAACGCAAATACATTCCCATGGTCTAAATCAACAAAAGAGCGTAAAAACATACTAAATAAAAACCTGTACAATTTACCACTAGAAGAGTATGTAGCTCAAAGATATAGTGATACTATTAAACAAGTGCCTAAACTAAAAGGTGAATCTAAGGAAGAGTCAAGGATGAGAGAACTCTTTTATTTAAATATTAAATGGTTTATGATGACATTGCTTAACAGAAAAGACAGAATGAGTATGTGGAACAGTCTAGAAGTTAGAGTTCCATTTGCTGATTACAGGCTTGTAGAATACTGCTTTAACATTCCAAATGAGTATAAATTTTATAGAGGACGAGAAAAAGGGTTATTAAGAGAAGCTCTAAGAGGAATTTTACCTGACGAAATCGTCGAAAGAAAAAAGAGTCCATATCCCAAAACTCATCATATTGATTATACAAATGCAGTTCAAGGTTTAGCTGCAAAAATTTTAGATAATAAAAATGCTCCAATTTTTGAATTAATTGAGCGTAATAATATAAAAGAAATTGTTGATACCGGTGGAAAATCATTTAAAGTCCCATGGTATGGACAGTTAATGACAGGACCTCAGTTAATTGCATATTTCATCCAAATAAATACTTGGTTAGAGGAATATAATGTAACAATCAAAAATTGATTAAGTTAAATAAAATCGCTGTAAATCTGAACTGACCTTCATCAAGTAGATAATCTAATTTTTAATTAATTAGACTGTCTACTTGGGAAGTATCATATCAAATCCAGCGACTTTTTATTTGTTATTTACCGTTAAGCATGGTAAGGTTTATAATTTCATTTTCTATTTCTATAATATTATTATTAATCTTATTAAGGGAATCTAAATTCATATCTTTTTTCAAATTACCTTCAGTTAATTTCAATGCATTATCAAACAGCCTTCTCAGCTCTTCTACATCTTTGGTAAGTTCTTTTATTTGTTCCTCATTTGCTTTTTCAATAATTTTCTTTACTTCAGATGTCAATCCATCAAGTTTGGTAGGTTTATCAACATCACTAATTTTAGTTACATGTACATGTTCAAATGGCTTAATTTCATATATTACATTATATTCAGGTACAATACAGTTTAATCCAAGCTCTGTTGTTACAGCTTCTGCAAAGTCAATTTTTGATTCTATTTCCCCATGAACTATAAACACATTTTTAGGTTTTTCTTTAAAGCCTTTAAGCCATTTCATCAATGCCGGTTTATCTGCATGACCTGAAAATCCTTCAACATCATATATTTCCGCATTAATATGTATTTCCTCACCTAAAATTTTTACATCCTTTTCTCCATCAACAATTCTTCTTCCAAGTGTTCCTTCTGCCTGATATCCAACAAAAACAATGCTGCATTCTTTTTTCCACAAATTGTGTTTTAAATGATGTTTAATTCTACCTGCATCACACATTCCACTTGCAGATATTATAATTTTAGGCTCGTCAGAAAAGTTTAAAGCTTTTGATTCGTCTACACTTTGGGTAAAATGAAGGTTTTCAAATTCTAATGGGTTATCTCCCCCTAAAATATAATTTCTTGCCTCTTCATCAAAAACTAAAGCATTTGCTTTGAATATTTCAGTGGCTTTTGTAGCAAGAGGGCTGTCTATATAGACAGGAATTTTTTTAAGTTCATTTTCTTTTCCGCCATTTTCACTCAATTTCTTATCATAATATTTATTTAGCTCATATATTATTTCTTGAGTTCTTCCTACTGCAAATGATGGAATAATTACACTTCCTCCTCTTCTTACAGTCTTTAAAATAATTTCTATTAGTTCATCTGTTCTTTGTTCTATATTTTCATGAATTCTATTTCCATATGTAGCTTCCATTATTACATAATCTGCACTATCTATTATTGTAGGGTCCTTTAACAATGGCTTTTCATCCATTCCTAAATCGCCTGAATAAACAAGTTTTGTTGTTTCATTATTTTCTTTAAACCACATTTCAATAATTGATGAACCTAATATATGACCTGCATCATTAATTTTTACTGTCAAGTCATCCCCAAGATTTATAACTTGTTCATAAAATATTGGTTTAAAATACTTCAAGCTCTCTATTGCATCACTTTGGGTATACATAGGTTCTACAAGTTTTTTCCCTGAACGCTTTGACTTTCTGTTTTTCCATTCAGCTTCTGTTTCTTGAATGTGAGCACTATCAACCAGCATTATCTGGCATAAATCATATGTAGGCTTTGAACAATATATACTTCCTTTAAATCCATTCTTAACAAGTAATGGAATTCTGCCACTATGGTCAATATGACTATGACTCAATAACATATAATCTATTTCTCCGGGATTTACTTCTAATACCTCTTCATTTAAGTCTTCATCCTTTCCTTGAAACATTCCGCAATCCAGCAATATTTTTTTGTCTTTAAACTGGATTAAATGACAAGAACCTGTAACACCTTTTACTGCGCCTAAAAATCTTATATTCATATAACGGACCCCATTTCTTTATTTTATATTATACCTAATATAATTTTTATACCACATTAATATTTATTTAAACTTAATATGTAAAAAATAAATATTTTTTTGTAAAAAAAGATGAATTCCTTTTATAGAATTCATCTTAATTACTTTAATTTTTTTAATTTAAACTAATATTCAAAAAACTATTAACTTTCCATTTGTCTCGATAAAAAGATACATGCAGTTCTAACCAGTTTTTCTTCTATTTCACTCATCTTTGCATTTTTTTCTTTTGAAAGTAACATTACTGAACCTATTGGATCTCCATGTACTAATATTGGAGCAATTACTTGACTTGTATAGTTGTCAGGATTGAATTCATTAGCAGTTATTCTAATTGGTTTTGTGTTACCTGTTGCAGAATATACTTCTCTGCTTTCTATTATTTTTTCAAGTTCAGGACTCAATCTTTTTTCAGTATAATCTTTTTTAGAACTACCTGAAACTGCAATTACACCATCTCTATCAGTTATTATAGCTATATGCCTAGTTGTTTCAAAAAGTGATTCAACATACTCTCCCGCAAATTCAGTTAATTCCCCTATTGGAGAATATTTTTTAAGTATAATTTCTCCCTCTCTATCAGTAAATATTTCAAGAGGATCTCCTTCTCTTATTCTCAAGGTTCTTCTTATTTCTTTAGGGATTACCACTCTGCCTAAATCATCAATTCTTCTGACAATTCCCGTTGCTTTCATATTATCGTTCCTCCAATTACAATATTTTTTATCTTCATATGACATTTCTTTTAATAGTTAGTATTATTTGCACTTTAATGAATATTATCCCCAAATATTTTAGGATATATCTGGTAAAAATTTGTCATATTTTATATTATATATTAATAACTAAAGAATAGCAATAATTATTTACTAATTTTAACATTTTTTTATTTTCTTTCTATAATTGCATTGTTTTTCAATTTATCAACAAGTTCATTATATATATTTGTTTTATATGTCTCTGTCAGAGTATCTTTTGAATTTTCAAAGGTAACTGTATCATCAGTTTTTTTGTCAGTTACTTTTATTACATGATAACCAAATTGTGATTTTACTGCACCGCTAACTTCTCCAATGTCCAAAGAAAAAGCTGCATCTGAAAATTCCTTAACCATATTTCCATATGAGAAGAAATCTAAATCTCCGCCATTATCCTTGCTTCCATCAATTGATACTTCTTTCGCAACATCTGCAAAATCCTCACCTTTATCTAATCTATCTATTACAGCATTAGCTTCATCTTCTGTATTAACTAATATATGGCTAGCTCTAACCTGCTGACCCATTTTGGTATCTTCGTACACTTTCTTTAACTCTTCATCAGTTGGCTCTACATTTTCAATATTTTTTTGTAAATATTGATTAATTATATATTCTTTCTTTATAGCTTCAGTTAAATACTCTTCTGTCATTTCATTTGTTTCTAAAAAAGTTTTATACTCTTCATCTGTATTAAAATATCCTTTATACACATCTAGTTCTTTATTTAATTCCTCATCTGTCATAGAAAATCCATCTTTTTCAGCTGCATCTATTAAAAGCTGTTCTAGTATCATATTTTCCATTATTGCTTCATCTTTATAATAATCCCCAAAAGTTTTTCCATTTGCCATTGGAGTATCCCAAGCACCTTCACCATATTGCGTTTCTACCATCTTTTTATATGATGCCACTGTTTCATCAAAATCTTTTTGCATTATTGCCTTTCCATTAACCACAACTAGAACACCTTCTTGGTTAATTAAATCTGATTTTCCAGCATCATTTTTTGAACATGCTGTTACAGCTAACGCAACGCAAAACACCAAAGTTAAACTAACCACATTTTTAAGCTTCATCATTTTTTTCCTCCTTGGCAGGTTTTTTAAATCCTGCTTTATAGTTATACAACTTTTCAAATATATTTTCAAGATCCTCTAGCACTTTTATTTGTTCCGGAGAATCTAAGCGATATTTAATAACAGGTTCTTTTGATACATCAAATTTTATTTTATCTTTAAAGTTATCTATTAAAAAACCTATTAAGTTTGAATTGAGATCATTGTTCAAATTCAATTCAATATTTACTGCATTTCCAATTTGTGTAATTGCTTTAATATTTAACTTTTTACACAAAGATTTTATATATGATATTTTAAGCAAATTATTAACTTGTTTTGGAGGTGTTCCAAATCTATCAATAATTTCTTCAGTTATGTCAAAAATATCTTCTTTGTTAGAAGTCGCAGCAATTTTTTTGTATATTTCTATTTTTTGCTCTTCATTTTCTATATAATTTGATGGTATATATCCATCAACACTCAGGTCAACTGTTGTTTCTACTTCCTCTTCTAACTTAGCTGAACCCTGCAATTCTCTAACTGCTCTATCTAAAAACTTAACATATAAATCATATCCAATAGCAAGCATGTGACCATGTTGTTCTGCTCCAAGGATATTACCGCAGCCTCTAATTTCCAAATCTCTCATTGCAATTTTAAATCCCGACCCGAAGTCAGTGAATTCTCTTATAGCCTTTAGCCTTTTATCAGCTACTTCTGAGAGCATTTTATCTCTTTCATATGTCAGATAAGCAAATGATATTTTATTAGATCTCCCTATTCTACCTCTCAATTGGTATAATTGAGACAAACCCAAATGGTCTGCATTATCTATAATCAAGGTATTTACATTAGGAATATCCATACCTGTTTCAATTATAGTTGTACAAACTAATATATCATATTCTCTTTTTACAAAATCAAGCATTACATTTTCAAGGTGCCTTTCTCCCATTTGTCCATGCCCAACAGCTATCCTTGCATCAGGTAACAGCTTTTGTAGCTTTGATGCAGTACTTTCTATATCAATTACCTTATTATGAACATAGTATACCTGTCCGCCTCTTGACAATTCTTTTTCTATTGCATCTTTTATTATTCCCTCATTATATTCAATTACATATGTTTGTATAGGAAGCCTATCTCCTGGCGGTTCTGATATGATACTCATATCTCTAACACCAATCATTGACATATGCAATGTTCTAGGTATAGGTGTTGCTGATAGTGTCAATACGTCTATATTTGTTTTAAGCTGTTTAATAGATTCTTTATGTTTTACTCCAAATCTTTGTTCTTCATCAATTATTAAAAGTCCTAAATTTTTAAATTTTAAATCTTTTGACAATATTTTATGAGTTCCTATAACTATATCAATTAAACCTTTATTCAAATCATTTATTATTTTAGCTTGTTGATATGGTGTTCTAAACCTACTGAGCATTTCAATTTTTATGGGATACCCTCTAAATCTTTCAACAATATTTGTATAGTGCTGCTGAGCTAATATTGTTGTTGGAACAAGAACAGCAACCTGTTTTGAATCCATTATAGCTTTAAAAGCTGCCCTCATTGCAACCTCGGTTTTACCAAATCCAACATCACCACAAAGCAATCTATCCATAGATGTAGATTTTTCCATATCTTTTTTTATCTCTTTTATACACCTAAGCTGGTCGTTTGTTTCTTGAAACGGAAACTTATATTCAAATTCCTTTTGCCACTCAGAATCCGGTGAAAATTGATATCCCTTTACTACTTTTCTTTCAGCATACAATTTTACCAGCTCATTAGCCATGTTTTCTATGGCTGCTTTTGTGCGCTCTTTTGTTTTAACCCAATCTTGAGTTCCCATTTTATTAAGCTTAGGCTTTTCAGAATCTGCACCTATATATTTTTGTATAAGTGACATCTGGTCAACAGGAACGTAAAGTTTATCTTCACCTTTGTATTTTATACACAAATAATCTTTCTTAATGTTTTGAACATCAATTTTTTCTATACCTACATATTGTCCTATACCATGATGTTCATGTACTACATAATCTCCTACCTTTAAGTCACTAAAAATACTAATTTTTGAACCGTTTGTTTTTTTCTTTCTCTTAGTCTTTTTACTCACAGAGCCAAAAATCTCATTTTCAGTTAATATGAGGATTTTATTATCATAGTACTCAAATCCTTTTTTCAACTCACCGCGAAGTATTACTACTTGACCACTCTCAATTGATTCACCTGTACTGCCTGACAAAATTGTGCTGCATTCATAATCATTTAAAAGGTTGTGAAGTTTATTACAGCCTTCTTTACTGCTTAAAACTATTGCAACCTTGTACCCTTTATATTTATATCTATTTAAGTCCTTAGACAAATCTTCAAGCTTACCGTAGTAAGAGGCTGCTTCTTTAAATAAAAATTGAATCGAATCATCTGTCTCAATAGTTTTATTTAATTTTCCATTAACTGATATATAGTTTTTTTCTAGTATCTTAGTTTTTATTTCACCAGCACTAAAATAAACATCACTTTGTTTTGTAAAAATTTCTCCTTTTTCAAACAATTCACTATATTTTACTTCAAAACTCTCATTTAGAATTTTTATTTCTTCAAATACGCGTTCAGGTTCATCTATTAATATGATAAAATCATCATCAAAATAATCTAATATACTTACAAAAGAATTTTTTAAAAACGGAACTAATAAATCCGAATTTTCAAAATTCAGTCCTTCTTTAAGTTTATCTTTATAACTATTTAATAGATTCTTAAGTTTTTTGCTTATCTCCTTAGAATTAGGCAAATCTGCAGCCTTTTTAATTCTCTTATCATAGTCACTTTCTACTTCATCAAGTATTTTACTTATTTCAGCATCTTCAAACAGCAAGTCACTGCATGGTATAATTTTTACAGATTTTTGATTCTTTATTGACCTCTGCGTTTTTAAATCGATTATTCTTATTGAGTCTATTTCATCATCAAAAAATTCAATTCTACATGGATTTATTTCTGATGGAGAATAGATGTCAATAATCCCGCCTCTGACAGAAAACTGCCCTACTCCTTCAACTGAATCTACTCTTTCATACTTTAATTTTATTAAATTGTTTTTTAGCTGGTTAAGATCGTAGCTTTTTCCATACTTTAATTCTATTATATTTTCCTTAAATCTATCTTTAACCATCACTCTTGTAATAATAGAGTTTACAGATGCAGTCATAATCATTTTTTTAGATGACA
>SWCH01001454.1_pt1 | contig 11149 bp, 6 predicted proteins | sample 4690051 | NCBI WGS metagenome assembly SWCH01 (sample SAMN10267282, study PRJNA491770) | bioreactor metagenome | isolation source: DHS bioreactor inoculated with | place: Japan: off Shimokita Peninsula | reverse complement strand
AAAGATTTATTTGGATCCAAATATGTAATATTCCCAAATCCTACTGACGGGCACTGGATTAGAGCAATATTTGGAGAATCAGAACCTGCCCCTTCCAATGAAAACAGGATTATTTGGAAAGATGCAGCAACTAAATATAAATGGCAGCCTAAATAAATACCAAAATAGCCATGTCGCTTAATTATGTGACATGGCTGCTTTTTTTATATTATTTTATAATTTTAGATATTACAATTACAATACTACCGCTGCTTTTTGTACTGCTTTTGATACGGCTTCTACTACTCTGTTGTCAAATGGTCCTGGAATTATGTAGTTTTCTGATAGTTCTTCATCGCTGACCAATCCTGCTATTGCATAAGCGGCTGCTTTCTTCATTTCTTCAGTTATTTTTTTTGCTCTTGCATCTAATGCTCCTCTAAATATTCCTGGAAATGCAAGAACATTATTTATTTGATTTGGAAAATCCGATCTTCCTGTTCCAATAACTTTAGCTCCTGCATTTTTTGCTAAATCAGGCATAATTTCAGGAATTGGATTTGCCATAGCAAATATAATTGAATCTTCATTCATACTTTTTATCATTTCTTCTGTAACTGAATTTGGTACAGATGTTCCTATAAACACATCTGCTCCTACCATCGCATCCTTTAAACTTCCATGTAATTTTTCTTTGTTTGTAATTTGAGCAAGTTCTATTTTATATGAACTCAGTTGTTCTTCACGTCCCTCAACAACTATACCCTTGCTGTCACATGCTATTATATTCTTTACTCCCAGAGAAATCATCATTTTTATTATGGCTGCACCTGCTGCACCCGGACCGTTTAATACAACTTTAATATTTTCTATGGATTTTTTAGTTAATTTCAAGGCATTTATAAGTGCTGCACAAACTACTACTGCTGTTCCATGCTGATCATCATGAAAAACTGGAATATCTAATAATTCTTGTAATCTTTTTTCTATCTCAAAACATTTTGGTGCTTGAATATCCTCAAGATTAATTCCACCAAATACAGGGGCAATATTCTTTGCTGTATTTATGATTTCTTCTATGTCCTGTGAAGCAACACATATTGGAAATGCATCTACATTTGCAAAGTTTTTAAACAGTACAGCTTTTCCCTCCATAACCGGTAATGCAGCCTCAGCACCTATATTTCCCAAACCTAATACAGCAGAGCCATCAGTTAAAACCGCAACTAAATTTCCTTTTGATGTATATTTATATACATCTTCTTTATTTTCATGGATTTTCCTGCATGGTTCTGCAACACCAGGTGTATAAGCAGTGCTTAGGTCATCTCTATTTTGAACCTTTACTTTGCTTATCACTTCTATTTTTCCTTTATGTTGTTCATGCATTTTTAATGCTTCATCATTATAATTCATTAACAATTTCCTCTCATTTCATTTATATCTAAATACTATTTATAAGTTTCTTTATTATGTCCGGAACTGTTTTTTCAACATCCGGCATATATACCCTTTCGGTAATAGTGTGATAGTCTTTTCCCCAAGGACCTACAACTATAAAAGGGGCAGATATTTTTTCTATGTCATCAAATGGTATATTGTACATGTCTTTTGGAGTTACCATATTTGACATAACATCTTCTTCACTTTTTCTGTCAGTACATGATGTGTAGCTTCCATCACATATCCCCATGAAATAATTTTCTTTTTCAATTTTAAGTTCATAACCATCAAGTAAAGTATTTTCAATACATTCTAAATATTTATCATCATTATTTTCTAAATAGCTATTATTGGTTGACGGATAATATGGCGGAATAAACCCAATTACAACTAAAGGTTCAGTAATCATTGATAGCTCAATTATAGATTTTATAATACAAATTCCTGCATCCTGTATTGTAATTTTATTGTTGCTAACCAACTGATACATTTTCTCATATAATTCTTTTTTTAGTTCAATATAATTATCATTATTTTCTTCTGCTATTTTATCTATTTCTTCAAATGTATAAACTAAAACATTATATTTCTTATTATATTTGACGTTTAATGAACACTTTTTATTCAAAATATCAAACGCATAATTATATTTTTCAATAGCTGAAGCAAATGATTCATTACAAATAGTTCTTACATCTTCGAGAATTTGAATTGGTGTTTTACTTTTTAAAAACTGATAATTCAAATATATTGCACTATACTCTGGTATGGAAACATCATATATTTCTTTTAAATCACGCGCATACAAAACCGTGGGAGGAGGTGTAGTCATACCCATATCAGTAGAACACAAATCTGGGTTTAATTCTAAATTAGTAATAATTTCAGACATAACTACTGTTGAATTAAGCCCCTTCATCACATCACTTCCATGTGCAATTCTACCTTTAACTACTATGGAAGGCATAATTTTCCCAACTGTCCCAACAAACACTTTAAATTTATCTTCTTGTTCTCTAATATGCGGCTCTGTAATTAATACAAGTTTATAATCTAAGTCAAACTTTTCCTTTAATTCACTAAATAGCTTTGCAGACTGCCTCATACCTGCTGATAAATTCTCCTCATCATGAACTGCAACAAACAAAACATTTACATCATCATTTATACATGAAGCTACTGCATCAATATTTATAGCGATACCTGCTTTCATGTCATTTATTCCTCTGGCAAAATACCAATTTGAATCTTGAATATCTTTTTTTGCATCACTGCCTATGTTCATTGTTTTAAGCTTTTCTTTTAATTCATCAGGATTCAATGCGTATTTTTTTATAGCTCCATATGAATCAATTTCAACTGCATCATAATGGCCGGTTAAAACTATAGTCTTCTTTGATTTTCCTCTATGCAACGCCCAAACCACAGGTCTATTTAAAAAGTCATTGTTGTAGTACTTACCACATAAATTTGGGTTATCAATAAAATATTTTTGCTCTTTTATTATGTCCAGTATACATTCTGCCATATGAATTTCTTTCACAGTTCCGGTATCACTTTGTACTGATACTAATCTGAATAATATTTCCCTAATACTGCTAATCATGATATCACATCCTATACTAGTTCATTCAACCAAGCTCTTCCTGCCTCTATTTGCCTTTTTACTTCTAATGGAGCGGTCCCGCCAAATGATACCCTGCCATTAATACAACCTTCCATACTTAAATCTGGTAGAGTTGATTTACTAAGCCTAATATCAATAGTATACAATTCTTCATCTGTTAAATCTATAAAATCTTTTTGATTAATTTCGCAATACTTAACCATCTTGCCAACAATCTCATGTGCTTCTCTAAACGGTATATTCATTTTTACAAAATGTTCCGCTATATCTGTTGCATTTAAAAATCCTTTATTTAATTGCTTCTTTATATTTGCTGTATTAAATTCAGTTTTTTCAATCATCTTTGCAAAAATTAACAAGCTGTTTTTCAAGGTATCAACTGTGTCAAACAATCCTTCTTTATCTTCCTGAAAATCCTTATTGTATGCAAGTGGCGTTCCTTTCATAACTGTCATTAATTGAAATAAATTACCGTATACCCTTCCTACTTTCCCTCTGAGAAGCTCTGCCATATCCGGATTTTTCTTTTGTGGCATAATGCTGCTGCCTGTGCAAAAGCTATCATCAATTGAAATATATCCAAATTCCTGTGAATTCCAATATACAAATTCCTCTGCAAACCTGCTTATGTGCATCATACAAATTGATGCTGCACTCATAAGTTCAAGTACATAATCTCTATCACTAACTGAATCCATAGCATTTTCTGTAACATTGCTAAATCCCAAAATTTCAGCAGTTCTATGCCTGTTAATAGGGATTGTTGTTCCTGCCAAAGCACATGAACCAAGAGGGCTGTAATCTGTTCTTGCTAATGAATCCTTAAACCTTTCTATATCTCTTTTAAACATCTGAAAATATGCCATTAAATGAAAGCCTACTGTAACAGGCTGAGCATGCTGCATATGTGTGAATCCAATCATTATTTCATCATGATATTTTTCAGCTTTTTCAATAAGTACATGCTCCATATATTTAAGGTTCTCAATTATTAATCCTATCTCTTTCTTTACATATAATCTAGTATCAACAGCAACTTGGTCATTCCTGCTCCTTGCAGTATGCAGTTTCTTTCCTGTATCACCAAGCTTTTGAATTAATATACCTTCAATTGCCATGTGTATATCTTCATCATGAACCGAAAATTCAATTTTACCACTTTCAATTTCTTCTTTAATTTCTTTTAGTGTTGCAATTATTTTATTTTTTTCTTCTTCTGTCACTATACCTTGTTCGCAAAGCATAGTTATGTGAGCAACGCTGCCATCAACATCACAATCATATAATCTTTTGTCAAAACGTATGGATGCATTAAATTCTTCAACTATTTTATCCATACCTTTTTCAAACCTTCCACTCCATAGATTCGCCATTACTGTCTCCTTATTCTTCCTTAATTAATTAAGATAATTTAAAACTATACATGTATTTTTATATGTTTTTATTATTAATTATAGCACATTTACATTATACGACAAGCATTTTATCTTAATCTTTAAATATTTAAAATTATTTTTTCTATTTTAACCATAATGAAGCGATTCAAATATCTAATAAAATAAATATAGATTTTGAATCGCCCTAATAAATACCTTCAATATATCAATATAATTATTATTCGTCTCTCTTTAAGAAAGCAGTCATACAATGAACGGACCCTCTTCCCTTATTTAACTCCGATAGGTCTAATACATCTACTTTTATACCTGCCTTTTCCATCATCTCCAACGTTCTGGGAGCACCAACGCTAGTTACGACATGTCCTGGCTCTATAGCTACAAAATTTGTTGCATAACCATATTTAGTTTCAGTTAATGAAGGTGTTTCCAAAATTTGATATCCTTTCTTCTTCAAAGCGTCAACAACCATATAAGGTACTTGACAAGCATGAAGTACCACCGTATCATTACTTGCAAAGTTCAAAAGGCCATCAACATGAGCATGTCCATATGGAATCTGCATAGTAATAATGTCAGTTACACCTTGCCTTCTTAACTCATTAGCCATCTGCTCATAACCTGAAACATTAGCTCTGCTGCTAAGAGACAAAATGACAGTTTTTCTGTCCACCCACATAGCATTTGCCCCTTCAAAAATGCCATCCCCTGCAATTGTTTTAACAATAGGTACACCTAATTTTGCAACTGCTTGTGCAGTATAACGCTCTTCACCTCTTCTAAGTGGCATGGCTAACCTTGTAATTATAGCGCCTTCTGGTGTCATAAAGAGATTATCTCTCTCAAAAATAGAATTAGGTCTATCTGAACGTTGCTCCTCTACATAATAAACCTTAATTCCATGACTTCTATAATAATCTGTAAGTAAATCATGCTGTTCTCGACATTTTTCCGAGTCTACGGATTCTCTAAAACGAACTTCTTTATGATTAAAATTTTCTAACTCCTTACCCGGTCTTCTCATTAAAACTGCTCTTAATTTATTTACTTCCGAAGAACATCCAAAGTCACCTCCCCAATATTGTGTCATATCTTCCTTGATTGTAGTGTCAAGCGGGAACCAACGTTCACCGTCAATTGCTTGAATATCTGGCATAGTAATTTTCAAATCCAAACACTCATCTAAATTAATAACTTTATTCTGCATTTTTCCCTCCAGCATAAATCTTTTTTCAATATACTTTATTTTTGTTTAACTAAATCTCTTCCATATCTATTAACAGAACTTTTATGAAGCAAGAAAATAGTAGCCACCAATACAGCTGCACCTACAAATGTCATTATTGGAGCAGGATACCATCCAGAAATTATAAACATTACTGCACAAACTGCTGCCACAGTTGTAGCATATGGCATTTGTGTCTCAAAATGATCGATATGATCACAAGATGATCCAATGGAAGCTAATATGGTAGTGTCTGATATAGGAGAAACATGGTCTCCATATAACCCCCCGCTAATAACTGCAGCTGCAATAAGCGGTAATGATACCCCAAATGAAATTGCCATAGGTAACCCTATTGGCATCAAAATTGCCATTGTTCCCCATGATGTTCCTGTGGCAAGTGACATGATAGCTCCTATTACAAATAAAATAAATGGCAATAATTTAGGGTTTAGCATATTTTTAGTTATTTCAATCATAAAATCAGCTGTTCCAATGGTCTTTGTTACACCAGACAAAGACCATGCTAACACAAGAACTACACACATAAACATCATATTGCTCATACCACTGACTATAATATTTTGGCATTCTTTGAATGTGTATATTTTTTCTTTAACGCAAATCCCAATTAATACTATAGTGCCAATGAGAAAGCCTGATGCAATAGCTGTTCTAATATCTGAGCCGGCAACTTTCGTTGTCCAAAGTCCTTTCATTGTCAAATAACTAAACATGACCACTAAAAGTACAACAAGTGGTACTACCATAGTGTAAATTTTAGGCGTAACTCCTTTTGGTAAATCAAACTTTTTTCCTTCGCTTCTCATTGGAGTGCCGCCGTCACGAATGGTTTTTCCAGTTTTAATTGCACGATTTTGAGCCTTTAGCATTGGACCGAAATCCCATTGACTAATTGCCATAAAACCTGCCATAAATAGTGTTAACGTAGCATAAAAATTAAGCGGTATTCCTTGAGTGAAAACTTCCCAACTTGTGACATTTGTTATACCACCTGCTAATAACTCTGTTTCTATTAAGCTCATTGCATATACTCCCCAGCCAATAATAGGTACTAATGAACAAATCGGAGAAGTTGTGCAATCTAAAATATATGCAAATTTTTCTCTAGACACTTTTAGTCGTTCTCCAAGAGCCTCAAAAATAGGTCCTACAATTAAAGAATTTCCGTTATCAGTAAACCATACTGCTAATCCTCCCAGCCACATGCCAGCTTCACATTTTGATCTTGTGTTAACCTTTTTCGTAACCATGTCAGTAAAAGCCATAGCTCCGCCTGATTGTGTGAGCAATGTTACAAATCCACCTATTATTACCATCATAAAAAGTGCCTGAGTATTCATTGAATCCGATAAAGCTCCAAACATATACTCTTTAATCATAACTGTAAATCCAACAACTGGATTCCAGCCACTTACAATTGTAGTGCTAACAATTACTGAAATAAATAAAGAAACAATAATATTTTTGGTCAAAACTGCCAATCCTATTGCCAAAATTGGTGGTACCAGTGATAAAATTCCATAATTCACTACTGTGTCAACAACATTTTCCATCTTTTTATCCTCCTATATATTAAATTATTATGACCCACACTTCCATAAGTGGAGTTATTATCACATATTTACTATACAAGAATTATGCCAAAAACACATAAACAAATAATTTAAATAAATGTGTTGCATTCTCAATACTAAACTTTTTTTTATTTCTTTTTATTTTTAAATAAATAAAAAATATTGGGTCAATGGTGCTTGATTCTCCCCATTGACCCAATTAATTATAACTCATTTATTAACTTTATTCCTAATTCTGTTATATTGCTTCCTTTTCTGCCCTTGCTAGATACTACAAATCCAAATGAATTAAGTTTAATAAGCGCATTTTTTATTTCTTGTTCAGTAAAAAATAAATTATTATTTTTTGCTATGTCTTCTAATTTTCTTCTGCCAATATGAATCCTATTTATATGACATTTCCTCAATTCATTTAAAATAAATTTATGCAAATTAAGATTCTTGTTCTCATCTAATTTGAATTTTTTTATTATATTTAATTCATACTCTGTTAGCTTAATTTCACATGGTATATTTACGCTGCTTTTTATAGGTATATCCTCACAATCAATTACCTCTTTGTTTAAATTAGCCAAGTACTCTACTACATTTTTAAGTTCCCTAATATTACCGGGCCATTGATATTTTCTGATTAACTCATTTGCTTTATGTGACAATTGAAACTCTTGTCCGCTTTTTTTTACAAAAAAATTGAAAAGTTGTATTATATCTTCTTCTCTTTCCCTAAGACTAGGAATATTAATTGGCAATACATTTAATCGGTAATATAAATCTGATCTAAATTGCCTCTCATTAACCATTTCAAATAAATCCTTGTTTGTAGCTACAATTATTCTTACATTTATATCTATTAAATCTTTACCGCCAACTTTCATTATCTTTTTTTCTTCTATAACTCTCAACAATTTTGCCTGTTGCTGCAAGGGCAATTCACCCACTTCATCAAGAAAAATGGTTCCTTCATGTGCTAACTCAAACAAACCTATTTTACCGCCCTTTTTAGCTCCGGAAAATGCTCCACCTTCATATCCGTATAGCTCACTTTCAAGCAAATTTTCCGGAAGAGCAGAACAATTCACCGCAACAAAATTATATTTGCTTCGATTTGAATAATTGTGAATTGATTGTGCAAATAGCTCCTTTCCTGTGCCACTTTCGCCGTATAATACTATAGATGAATCCGAACATGCCATGCGTTTAGCAATTTCTTTTATTTCAGTTATTTTTTTGCTGATTCCTAAAATATCACTAAATTTATATGATGCAAAATGTCCATATCCTGTTATTTTTGTTCTCATTTTATGTTGTCTATGCTCTAAATCCGTAAAATTTTCTAATGAAATTACATTCCCTCTAACTTCATTATTTGATATAATTTTAGTAATTGAAGTAATAATATTTGTATCCTCAATATTAATTAATTCTCTAACCTTGTCTTTGTCCGTAATTTTAGATTTAATTATATCAATCTCAGGCAGAATATCTATAATATTAAAACCAACTATAATATCCGATCTACTTTTAAGTATTTTTTTAGCTCTATCATTACACAAATATATTTTACCTTTATTATCTGTTATTAAAATACCCTGATCCATTAGTTTCATAAGAACATTAATTCTTTCAGTTAGATCCACATTATCACCAAGAACTTTTTCTATACTGTAACTAGTAGGAATAATATCATTTTTAGCTAATGATGCCTCTTTTGAAGATAAAATATCTTCTATGTTAACATTAATTTTATCTGCTATTTCAATTACAGTATTCATATCTATCACTCTTTGGCCAATATCAATAATAGTGGTAATTCCATCTGGAACTAAATCATTCTCGCCTGGTGTAATAGCAACTTTAATTGATTTATCATAACTGCAGCCAATATAAAATGGAACCAATTCCAAATCTTTAAAGCCTGCATTATAAATCATAGTTATTACTTCCATACAGGATCTATGATGTATGTTAACAAGTAATGCAGAGGTCCCTTTTGGAAGTTTATGCAACCTATCAATATATTTCTTATTTAAAGTCAGATCTGAAATTATCAATTCAGAATCTTTTCTTGTCTTTTTCCTAACCTGTTGAAACTTAGAAAAGGATGGTATTATAATGTACTTTTCTTTAATATAATCCATTTCTTCCAACTCATCTAAGTCATAACAACAAATTTTTAAGTATTTTTTGAAATAAATGTCCAAATTATTTTTTAAATATCTTGCATAATCTTTTTCATTTGCAACTACAGCTATTTCTTCCATCTTATCACCTTTAATTTATTAATATTTGCATTTTAATAACATAGTCTATTATATATTCAAAAACTGTTTTAATCAATTAAAATACCATTAAAGAATTTTTATTAAGAAATATAGAAGTTTAAACATTTTCCATTATATGCCTGTATATTTTTGTCGTTTTTTGTCGAAATATTAATAAATATAACTATGGAGGTATATATTATGGTAAATTTAAAGTTTAAAAATAAATTAGCAGTAAGAATACCTGTACAGATTATAGGAATCATTTCAGCAATTATGGTAGTAATTTGCGTTGTTCTAAGCATTGTACTTTTTAACATAATATCTGAAAAAGTACAATCTGAAATCAGCTATATAGGTCAGGCAAATGCAAACAAGGCTCAAGCTTATCTGGATAAAATGCACACCATATCTAAAACACTTTCTCAAGAAGTAACTAGGTATAAAGACCTAGATAGAGAACTAGCAGAGAAAATGCTCATTAATTCTCTAAATGGTGTTTTGGAAGATGACAGCATTTTTTCAGCTTATTTTGCATTCGAGCCAAATAAATACTTTGACAACACTCCTAGAGGTATGTCCTACTATGCATTTCGTGATGGAGAAAAAATTAAAATGGATATATTAAATGACTATGACGTATATTCTACAGGTGATTATTATGCAACTACAAAGGATATAATGTCTACACATATTACTCAGCCATATTCTTATGAGCTCACAACAGGTGAAACAGTTTGGTTAATTACATTGAGCAATCCAATTTTAGATGAAAGTGGCAATTTTATTGGTGTTGCTAACTGTGACATATTGACTGACTATATTAGCAATTTATCTTATGACCTTGGGAACTATAAGACCGCATACAGCTATGTATTAACTGATATGGGAATGTATATTGCCCACACAGCAGATAACTCAATTATTGGATCAACATACATAAACGAAACAGATGATGATGCAAGAATTATAAGTGCTGTACAAAATGGAGAAATTATTTCACAAAATGGAACTAATTCCATTTTCGGCGGAGATGCTTTAGTTTTTCATCAGCCCATTGTTGTTGAAGGAACAGATGGTACATGGTCAAGTGGATTTGTAGTGAGTCAAAATGAATTAAACAATTCAGTAATCTACGTTGTTTTTATTATAGCTTTAATAGCTGTAGTCGGATTAATAATTCTTGCTATATCAAGCTCTTTAATAATAAAGAAATCACTTGACCCAATTAATGGGGTTATGCATCTGGCAGAAAAAATGAAGCAAGGTATCTTAATCTCAGATGAAGAAATTACAGTAAAAACAAATGATGAGCTAGGTGAGTTAGCTAAAATTTTCAAAGAAACATCTAGCACACTAAGTGATTATATAAAGGACATCGCTTTTGTATTAAATAATATTTCTTCCGGAAATTTAAAAGTAAATATTGGAAAAGATTACGTCGGAGATTTTAAATCTATTAGTGTCTCTTTGAATAAAATAATAAATTCTTTAAATACAACATTTAATGAAATACAAATAACTGCTGAAGAAGTTTCTTCAGGTTCTGAGCAAGTTGCAGCTGCCTCACAGCAATTGTCACAAGGAGCAACTGAACAGGCTAGTTCAGTTGAAGAGTT
>SWCH01001786.1_pt2 | contig 11157 bp, 9 predicted proteins | sample 4690051 | NCBI WGS metagenome assembly SWCH01 (sample SAMN10267282, study PRJNA491770) | bioreactor metagenome | isolation source: DHS bioreactor inoculated with | place: Japan: off Shimokita Peninsula | reverse complement strand
AATGTCAATAGATAAGCAACAGTTGCTGGATACTCTATATGATGGAAGAGGAACAGTTCAAAGCGGTATAATGCCTCCTGGGCTAATAGGTCACAATCCTGAACTTCCGGAAATAAAATATGATGTAGATGCAGCAAAAGCGTTGTTGGCAGAAGCGGGATATCCAGATGGGTTTGAAATGGATATTTGCATGGTAACTGATAGTCCACAAACATTGAGATTAAACGAAATGGTTCAATCTATGCTAGTGAAAGTCGGTATTGAAGCAAACGTAGTTCAAATGGACGAAGCATCATGGTATGGAACAAGAGCGGAAGGTCAGCTGGGATCATATACAACTAGCTGGTCAGCAGACTTTAATGATCCGGACAATTTCTTATATACATTCTTTGCACCACAAAATACAGTAAAGCGTTCATTTAACTATGAAAATGAAGAAGCATCCAATAAAGTAGTAGAAGCAAGATCAATGACTGACCCGGAAAAAAGAATTGAAGTATACAGAGAATTGGAAAAACAAATTATACAAGAAGATGCAGCATGGGTACCTCTATTTTCCAGACAACACTTATTTGTTGTTAATCCAAGAGTTCAGAATTATGTAGTTATGTGGAATGGATGGTCTGGAAATTATTATTATAATATGTCAATAGATAATTCCAAAGCACCAAGTAAATAACAACATAGTCAATATCTTTTAAATTGTGGGATAAGTAAGGCTGTGCCTTACTTATCTATTTTTAACAATTAAAAATATGAAGGATTGGAGGGTCATAATTGAAAACTATAAAATATATTATCAAGAGGATTTTAATAGCGATACCTGTTCTTATTGGTGTTATGCTAATTATATTTCTGTTACTAAACGTAGTACCGGGAGATCCTATAACCTTGATGATGAGAGAGCACATCAAGCCTGATTTAATAGAACGTATGCGTGTGCAAATGGGGTTGGACGATCCAGTTCTGGTTCGTTTTGTAACGTATTTAACTAACGCAGTAAGAGGGGACTTTGGTATTTCATATAAACTAAACAGAAATGTTACAGATTTGATAGTAAATGCATTTCCTCATACTTTGAGGTTGTCTATATTTGCAGCTTTAATTGCATGGATGATAGGTATACCGGCTGGAATAATATCAGCAATTAAAAAAAGTACATATATTGACCGATTGTTTATGTCATTTTCATTGATGGGTGTTTCAATGCCTGTGTTCTGGGCAGCATTGATGTTACAATATGTTTTTGCATTTAAATTAAAATTACTTCCTGTTTCCGGATATGAAACGTGGAAACATTTGTTAATGCCGGCAATAGTACTAGGATGGAGTTCAGCAGGAACTATAGCACGTCTTACACGTTCAAGCTTGCTTGAAATTATGAAAAATGATTTTGTTAGGACAGCAAGGGCAAAAGGTTTGAGAGAAATGGCGGTAGTTGTTGGGCATGCATTAAAAAATGCAATGCTGCCTGTCGTAACAATGATGGCAATTCAGGTGGCAAGCTTACTTTCCGGGGCAGTAATAACCGAAAGTGTATTTGGTATTCCCGGCATAGGAAGATTAGCAGTTAACTCTATTCAAAACAGAGATATGCCGCTTTTACAAGGTACAGTTGTGTTTACGACAATACTAATTATTGCAGGAAATCTGATAGCTGATATACTCTACTCAGTAATAGATCCTAGAATAAGAGTAGAATAGGGGTGATAATATGGAAGAGACAAAAATAATAGAAAATAAAAGTGTTGAAGAATTAAGAAAGAAATATGAAAATATTGAAGCAGAGATTGCAGAATCAGACAGTACTTTAGATAAAGTAAAAAATATGATTAAAAATAATAAGCTGGCCGCTTTTTCATTGGTAATAATTTTAATATTCAGCTTTTGCGCCATATTTGCACCCTATGTTGCTCCCCATGATCCAATATTGCAGGATTATTCAAATGTACGTGCGGTTCCAAGCAGTGAACATTTACTTGGAACAGATGAGTTAGGAAGAGATGTACTTTCTCGTATTATATACGGGGCTAGAATATCTTTAGTAATAGGTCTTGTGCCAACTTCTATTTCAATGGTTATAGGAACCATCCTTGGTCTTTTGGCAGGTTTTTTAGGAAAAACCGTAGATTTTGTTATTATGAGATTGGCAGATATTATGTTAGCATTTCCCTCCTTGCTTTTAGCAATGGTAGTTATGTATACATTAGGTGCTAGTCTGATAAATATTTTTATAGCATTAAGCGTTGTAAGCTGGGCAGGTACTGCACGTGTAGTACGTTCGCAAACACTGTCTCTAAAAGAAAAGGAGTTTGTTGAAGCTGCAAAATCCATTGGAGTAAAGAAATCAGTAATAATGTTTAGACATATCCTGCCAAATTGTCTGCCATCACTAATTGTATTGTTTACTATGAATATACCGGCTTCCATACTTTCTGAATCAAGTCTGAGCTTTTTAGGAATTGGAGCGCAACCACCATTAACCAGTTGGGGACTTATGGTTGTAAACGGAAAACAGTGGTTATTTAGTGAGCCATGGATTGCCATAGCACCAGGTGTTGCAATTTTAATAATTGTTTTAGCATTTAATTTTTTAGGCGACGGGTTAAGAGATGCTATAGACCCATATATGAAGGAATAGATAAGGAGGTATGAAAAATGGAAGATTTATTAAATATCACCAATCTAAAAACACATTTTTTTACTAAGAGAGGTGTTGTTCCTGCAGTAGATGGGATTTCTATTTCTATTCCAAAAAGTTCTATTGTCGGTGTAGTTGGTGAATCAGGTTGTGGAAAAAGTATGACAGCTATGTCAATAATGCAGCTTGTTCAAAAACCGGGGAAAGTTGTTCAAGGAACAATTGAACTGGAAGGTGACAACATGTTAAAATATTCAAAGGAACAAATGCTTAATGTTCGAGGTAATAAAATTTCTATGATTTTTCAAGAGCCTATGACGGCTTTGAATCCGGTTTATACAGTAGGAAAGCAAGTTACTGAAGCAATCACTATCCATCACAAGAATATTAATAAAAGTGAAGCAAAACAAAGGGTAATAGATATTTTTAGAAGTGTCGGTATACCAGAGCCGGAAAAACGCTTCAATTCATATCCTCATCAACTATCAGGCGGGCTGCGTCAGAGAGTAATGATAGGTATGGCCATGGTGTGCAATCCAAAATTAATGATTGCAGATGAACCAACAACTGCTTTAGATGTGACAATAGAAGCACAAATTTTAATGTTAATGAAGAAACTTCAAAAAGAAAGAGATACATCTATTTTATTGATAACTCATAATCTAGGTGTTGTAGCAGAAATATGTGATTATGTTTATGTTATGTATGCAGGGAAAGTAATGGAACAAGCAAATACATTTGAATTATTTAAGAATACCAGCCATCCATACACTGATGGATTAATGAAATCTATTCCTAAAATTACCGCAGAAAAGCAGCGATTATACAATATAAAAGGGATAGTGCCAAATTTGATGAAGCTTCCTGAAGGATGTCGTTTTTGTCCTCGATGTGAAAAAGCAATGCCTAGGTGCTTTGAAGAAGAACCTCAGCTTTACAAGGTGTCATCAGATGACAATAATTTAGGAGACCATTATGTAAGATGCTTTTTACATGAAAATAGGGAGGTGGAAGAAAATGTGCGACCCTAAGAACAAAGTATTAGCAGAAACTGTAGATTTGGTGAAAGAATTTGAAATACCCGGCGGTGATTTTTTTGGAAGATATAAACCGGTTGTTCACGCTATTACGAATGTTAATATTCAAATTATGGAAGGAGAAACATTTGCATTAGTAGGAGAGTCCGGATGTGGGAAAAGTACACTGGGGAGGCTAATTTTAAAGCTTTTGGAACCCACTTTAGGGCATGTTGAGTTTGAGGGCATTAATATAAATGAGTTAAATAGTAATGAAATGAGAGAAATGCGTAAAAAAATGCAAATTATTTTTCAAGACCCTTATGCATCAATAAATCCACGTATGAATGTTTATGATATTATTGCAGAACCTTTGGTTACACATAAGGTTTACAGCACTAAAGAAGAGACTATAGAAGCTGTAAAGCAGCTTATGAGCAAGGTAGGTATTAGACCGGAGTTTATTAATCGTTACCCCCATCAATTTAGTGGAGGACAACGTCAGAGAATTGGTATTGCCAGGGCTCTTGCTCTTCAGCCTAAGTTGATTATCTGTGATGAGCCTGTATCTGCTTTGGATGTTTCCATTCAGTCACAAATTTTAAATTTACTACATGATTTACAGGACGAATTCAATCTTACATATTTATTTATAAGTCACGACCTGAGCGTAGTACGTTATCTTTCTGACAGAGTTTGTGTAATGTTTTTAGGCAAGGTTTGTGAAATTGGAAAAACAGAAGATATTTTTACCAATCCTTTGCATCCTTATACGAAATTTCTTATAGATGCGGTTCCTAAGCCGGACCCATTTTTAAGAAAAGAAAATAAGGAGTTGTTGCAAGGAGAGATTCCAAGTCCTGTTAACCCTCCAAGCGGCTGTCGCTTTCACACTCGATGTCCTCTTGTAAAAGAGATATGTAAAGAGCAGGAACCTTTAATAAAAAATGTTCAGGGCAGACAGGTAGCATGTCATATGGTATAATAAAAATTTGGATATAAAAATGAAAAGGAGAGTAACAGAAATATGGACAAAATGTTACTTGATAATCGAATAAAGGCTGAGTTAACAAGCTATAACGGAAAAATGGGAATTTACATTGATGATTTTAAAGGTAATAAAATAGAGATTAATGCAGATGAAACCTTTGAATCAGCCAGTTCTATCAAAACTTTTATTTTGATTGATTTATTTCAACAGGTTCATGATGGAACAAAAAGTTTAAATGAAATCCTCAAATATACAGAAGAAAATAAGATTGATGGAAGCGGTGTTTTACAGTCATTAGACTTTGGTGTGGAAATGAATATTAAAAGTTTTGCAACCCTGATGATTATAGTGAGTGATAATGTTGCAACCAATATTATGATAGATTATCTTGGATTAGAACATATTAATGAAACAATTAAAAAGTTTGGATTTAATGATACTGTGCTGCATAATAAGATAAATTTTGAAAATTATGATAAATTAGGAACAACATCGCCTCGTGACTACGGCAAGGCATTTACTATGATACATAAAAGGACTTTAATTAGTGAAGAAGCTTGTGAACAGATGTTAGAAATCTTTAAAATGCAGCACTACAATAGCATGCTTACTAAAGATTTTCCACAGTATTATTTATCTGGTGATGATAGCTTTGCCGATGAAGATGAACAAATAAGTGTTGCTTCTAAAAGCGGCAGCATGAATGCATGCAGGAATGACGGAGGATTAGTTATCACACCATATGGAGAATATGTAATTGTATTATTTAATAAGGAATTTTATGATCCTCTTTATTATGCAGAACATGATGCAACCTACTATGGTGCGAGGGTTAGCAGACTGGTTCTTGATCAATATCTTGCATTGGAGGGACAAATTAAATTATCAAAAGACAACAACATGTACATTTTAATTAATATCTATGTAGGTATTTGTATTTTGGAAGTTTTAGTAATTTTATATAAAATGTGAGGAAAATATTATGGATAGACAAGTTGAAAACGGGATATTGTATTTTGACGGATGCAATACATTAGAGTTGGCTGAGAAATATGGTACACCATTGTATGTAGTCTCAGAAACCGCAATAGTTAAAAAGTGCCAAGAAATTAAAGATACATTTTTACAAAAACATGAAAGAACCAGAGCAGCATATGCTGCCAAGGCATTTTTAACTATTTCAATGTGCAAAATAATTGAAAGGGAAGGTTTTTGCATAGATATAGTTTCAGGAGGAGAGTTATATACAGCTATAAATGCAGAGTTTCCACCTGAGAAAATAGAATTTAATGGCAATAACAAATCTATAGCTGAATTAGAGATGGCAATAGACTACAATATAGGCAGAATAATAGTTGATGGACTTGATGAACTAAAATTAATTGAAAAATTATGCAAAGAAAAGGGTAAAAAGGTAAATATTCTTTATAGAATAACACCAGGAGTGAAAAGTGACTCCCATGATTATATTGTAACAGGAAAAAAGGATTCTAAATTTGGTATTCCATTAGACGATGAAGTTATGTTTCCGGCAATAGAACAAGCAATAAAATCAGATTATGTAAAATTTATGGGTTTTCATTTTCACGTAGGCTCACAGCTTCAAGACAATGCATCTCACTTGAAGGCACTGGAAACATCACTAAAGCTTATAAAAGAAACCAAAGAAAAATACGATTATGTAACTCCGGAAATAAATGTTGGCGGAGGATTTGGTATTAAATATACTGAGGCAGATGAGAAAAGAGCATATTCGTATTTTCTGGATCCAATAATGAAAAGAATTGATGAGTTTTCAAAAGAAATAGGTATAAAAAGGCCTGAGGTAGTTATTGAACCAGGTAGAAGTGTAGTTGGAGAAGCAGGTATAACTTTATATACTGTAGGAACTATAAAAGAAATTAAGGGAATAAGGAAATATGTTTCAGTTGATGGTGGAATGACAGATAATGTGAGACCAGCATTGTATCAAGCAAAATATGAGGGAATAGCAGCTAACAAAGCAGAAGAACCAAAAACGGATACGGTAACTATATGTGGGAAGTGCTGTGAAGCAGGTGATATTCTTATTAAAGATGCAAAGGTAGCCCCATTGCAAAGAGGAGATATTTTTGCTATATTTTCAACTGGTGCATATGGATATAGCATGGCGAGCAATTATAATAAGAATCCATTGCCGGCAGTTATTCTTGTAAAAGACGGGGAATCTAAAGTCATGGTTAAAAGACAAAGTTATGAAGATATGATTAAAAACGAACAATAGCAGAATGATAAGTGAACAATGGGTGAGCGATGTTAGAACAATTGCTCACCTATTGCTGCTCAATTGCTCCGCTATTGTTTAACTGTTGCTGTAAGGGGGTGCATGTAATGGAAAGTCAGCAATTGTTGAGAGATACAATTATAGAAGTAAACTTAGATAACATTGCATACAACATGAGGAAAATAAAGAAAATTATTGGAGGCGATGTATTTATTGCAGCGGTTGTAAAGGCTGATGGATATGGACATGGTGCAGTTGATATAGCACCTGTGATTATGGAAAATGGCGGTGAGTATTTAGCTGTTGCAACATTAACAGAAGCATTGGAACTTAGAAAAAAATATAATGATTACAAAATATTTATAATGGGATATACACCTGATGAATATTTGGAATATGTTGTTAATAACAATATAACACAGACAATTTTTTCTTTAAGACAAGCAAAAATACTTGATGACTTTGGAAAGATGTACAGAAAAAAACCAGTGGTACATATAAAATATGATACAGGATTTAACAGGCTGGGGTTTAAGGACTGCCAGAATAGCATAGATGAAATTGATGAAATTTTCAATCTTGAAAATATTAATGTAGAAGGAATATTTTCACATTTTGCTTTAGCAGGTAAAAAAGAAGATGACGAGCAGTACAATAAATTTATTAATGCAATTGAATTACTTGAAAAAAGAGGAAGAAAATTTAGATTTAAACACATATGCGACAGCATATCAGGTATAGACTATCCTGAATACAGGCTTAATATGATTAGACCTGGTGCAATTATATATGGTCTTAAATCCTATAAAGATGAAAGTGTAATTCTTAAGCAAGCAATGACATTTAAAACAAAAATATATCATATAAAAACTCTGGAAGAGGGAGAGGGAGTAAGCTACGACTATTTGTGGAAGGCAGATAAAAAACGCGTAGTTGGCACCCTTCCTTTTGGATATGCTGATGGATATCCAAGGAACTTAAGGGATAAGTGTACTGTAACTATCAATGGGAAAAAAGCACCTATAATAGGGGTTATATGTATGGATCAATGTATGGTTGACATTACAGATATTCCAGAAGCTCGTGCTGGAGATGAAGTTATAATATACGGTGATGGTAATGATAATACACTTAGCATACAACAAATATCACAGCTTGCAGGTACTAATAAAAATGAAATTACTTGCAGAATAACAAGGAGAACACCAAGAGTATATATTAAGGACGGAAAAGTTGTAAAAGTATTAAATTATCTTACGTAAAATGGAGAATGTTATATTATGAATATTAAAAAAAGAGTTAATGAAATTTTTGATGATTTAGTTTCTATCAGGAGAGATTTTCATATGCATCCGGAATTGAGCCAAAACGAATTCAGAACGTCTTCTAAAATTTGCGAATACCTTGATGAATGGGGAATTGAGTATGAAAGTGGTGTGGCGGAAACCGGTGTAGTAGGTATAATCAGAGGCAAACAAAATCAAAAAACAATTGCATTGAGAGCGGACATAGATGCACTCCCAATATGTGAGAAAAACAATACACCATACTGTTCAATAAACAACGGAGTAATGCATGCTTGCGGACATGATGCCCATGCCACAATACTTTTAGGGATTGCCAAAGTATTAAAAGAAATGGAAAGAGAAGGTTTAATAAATGGTAATGTAAAGCTTTTATTTCAACCGGCAGAGGAAACTATCGGAGGAGCGAAACGAATGGTTGAAGAAGGGTGTATGAAAAATCCGGATGTTGATTATGTTTTAGGCTTGCATGTTATGCCTTATATTGATGCAGGCAAAGTTGAAATCAAATATGGAAAACTTAATGCTTCAACTGATGAAATAGAAATAATAATTCGAGGTAAGTCGGGCCACGGTGCATATCCTGATAAAGGAATAGATGCAATTATGATATCTGGCTATGTAATTACAGCGGTTCAATCCCTTGTAAGCAGAAACATATCTCCATTGAATTCTATAGTTCTTTCTCTGGGAACTATTTCAGGTGGAGTTAAAAGTAATGTTATTGCTGATGAAGTTATTATTAAGGGAACTTTAAGAGCACTGGACGATGAAACAAGAAGTTTTTCAAAGGAACGGATTAAAGATATTGTTTCTAATACAGCAAAGGCGTTTGGGGGAGAGGGTATTGCAGAGTTTAATGAAGGATACAAGGCCTTAATTAATGATGATGAAGTAGTCGATGTTGTTAAAGAAAATGCATATGGGCTTATAGGCAAGGAAAATGTGGTATTTAAAGAATTTCCCAGTTTAGGTGCAGAGGATTTTTCTTATTTTTCAGATGAAGCCAAAGGAGCTTTCTTTCATCTTGGCTGCGGAAATTCTAAAAGAGGAATAACTGCAAATATTCATTGTGACAACTTTGATATTGATGAGGAATGTATAAAAACAGGAGTTCTTTTGCAAATAGAAAATGTAATCTCACTTTTAAATAAATAATTTAAAAAAATCAATAAATAAGAACATTGCTATTATCAAAATAATTTACCTTAGGGGCAGACACCTCTGTCTGCCCGCCATATCTATTAATTTTAGAATAAATTAATTATTACAGGAGGGAAAAATGAAAGTTTATATAAGCGTAGATATTGAAGGAGTAACCGGAGTGACAGCTTGGAGTGAAACGGAGCTTGGAAATAGTGATTATGAACAATTTGCATCTCAGATGACAAGAGAAACTATCGCAGCATGTGAGGGTGCTATAGCAATGGGTGCAGATGAGATATTTGTAAAAGATGCCCATGACTCGGCTAGAAATATAGATATCACTAAGCTTCCTAAATGTGTAAAACTCAGCAGAGGTTGGGCAAACTGTCCTGAATCAATGGTAGCAGGAATCGATGAAACTTTTGATGCAGCAATATTTATTGGATATCATGCAGGTGCAGGATACGATGGTAACCCACTATCACATACTATGAATACAAATAATAATTATATTATGGTAAATGGAGAAAAGGCTTCGGAATTTATATTAAATTCATATGCTGCAGCTAAGTATGGAGTACCTGTAGTATTTGTAAGCGGAGATAAAATGCTTTGTGAAACAGCAAAGAAATTTAATAAAGGTATTGAAACTGTAGCAGTTAAAGAGGGCATGGGCGGTGCGACTATAAGCATTAACCCTGATTATGCGTGTGAGCTGATAAAAGAAGGTGTAAAAAATTCATTAAAGCATATTGAAGCATGTAAAATAGATATACCTGAAAAATTTGAGGTGGAGATAAACTATAAAGAACACAAGGATGCGAAACGTGCCTCTTATTATCCGGGAGTTACTAAAGTAAGTCCACGGGTAGTTCAATATACTGCTAAAGATATAAATGAATTCATGACTACAAGGATGTTTATTTTGTAGTTTAACAATCAGGAGGTATTAAGATGATTTTTCCGGATAAATTAAAAAAGGGTGATACCATTTCCATTGTTGCAACTTCTTCGCCTGTACAGAAGAAACAAGCAGATTTATGTAAAAAACTTGTTGAAGATATGGGATATAAAGTAAAAATGGGAAAATGCACATACCTTTCTATTCATGGATATTCAGCAGGAACGGGTAAAGAAAAGGCAGAAGATCTAAACAAAATGTTTGAAGATAAAGAGGTTAAAGCTATTTGGTGTATTAGAGGTGGGGATACAAGTTCACATTTAATGGACAAATTGGATTATGAAATGATAAAAGAAAATCCTAAAATCTTTGTGGGATATAGTGATGTAACAAATTTACATGTTGTATTAAATCAAAAGTGTGATTTAGTAACGTTCCATGGTCCTATGGTTAAATCAAATATGTTAAATAAATATGATGATTTTACTAGAAATAGCTTTGAAATGGCTTTAAATATGAAGTCTGAATTGGTACTTGAAAATCCACCGGGAGAGGATTTCAAAGTAATGATAGATGGCTATGCTGAAGGGGTCATAACAGGTGGAAATTTATCATTGTTAACATCTATGATCGGAACAAATTATGAAGTCGACACAAAAGGCAAAATTTTGTTTATTGAAGATGTGAATGAATCAGTGACAAGGGTAGATAGAATGATGTATCAGCTGAAATATTCAGGAAAGCTAGATGATGCAGCAGGAATTATTATTGGCGACTTTACTAATTGCAATAATGAAAATTGCAAAGAGTATAGAGTTGAAGAACTTATGAAAGATGTTTTATCAAATTATAATAAACCGGTTATGTATAACATTAAATCTGGCCACTGTTATCC
>SWCH01002645.1_pt1 | contig 11163 bp, 10 predicted proteins | sample 4690051 | NCBI WGS metagenome assembly SWCH01 (sample SAMN10267282, study PRJNA491770) | bioreactor metagenome | isolation source: DHS bioreactor inoculated with | place: Japan: off Shimokita Peninsula | reverse complement strand
AAGGAAGATATCTTGTATATTAAAAAATAAGGAAAAGTTTAAGTTTATATGATTTTTATATAATTCGGAGGGTAAAATGGACTTAAAAGATAAAATTAGAGTGATTGAAGGGTTTCCAACAGAAGGAATAAGTTTTAAGGATATTACAACATTGCTTCAAGATGCAGAAGGACTAAAACAATGTATAAATCAAATGGCAGATAAATTTAAAGATTTACATGTTGATTTAATTGTTGGACCTGAATCAAGAGGGTTTATTTTTGCAACGCCTCTTGCATATTTATTGGGAACAGGTTTTGTGCCTGTTAGAAAACCTGGTAAGCTACCAGCCGAATCAATAAAATATGAATATGAATTAGAATATGGCAAAGATTCTTTGGAAATACACAAAGATTCTATAAAACCAGGTCAAAAAGTATTAATCATTGATGATTTGTTGGCTACCGGCGGAACTATGATAGCAGCTGCCAAGCTTGTTGAACAGCTTGGGGGAGAGGTAGTAGGACTTGGATTTTTAATTGAATTAGAGGAATTAAATGGTAGAGAAAAACTTTCAAAATACAGAGTGGAGTCTCTTGTAAAATATAATTAAAATTATTAATAATCTTTACTAGAATAGTGGTGACTAAGATGCTGGAAAATATTATCAAACAAATAAAATCATATAATCCCAATGCTGATGTAGATATTGTAATTAAAGCTTATAATTTTGCTGAATCAGCTCATACAAATGCTCAAATAAGACTTTCGGGTGAGAGGTATTTTATTCATCCATATAATGTAGCTTTGATTTTAGCTGATCTGCATGTGGATGTAGCTACTATTGCTGCGGGTTTTTTGCATGATGTAGTAGAAGATACGGGAATAACATATGAAGAAATAAAAAAAGAATTTGGCGAAGAAATTGCTAATATGGTTGATGGTGTTACCAAATTAAGCAAAGTAAAGTATAGAAACAAAGAAGAAAGACAAGCAGAATCTCTTAGAAAAATGATTATTGCTATGTCAAAGGATATTAGGGTAGTAATAATTAAACTTGCTGACCGTTTGCATAATATTAGAACTCTAGAATACATGTCATCGGAAAAACAAAAACAAAAAGCAATTGAAACAATTGAAATATACGCACCTATAGCTAATCGATTAGGTATGGCATCTATTAAATGGGAATTAGAAGATTTAAGTTTACAATACATCGATCCTGAAGGTTATGAGGACCTTTCAAAAAAAATCAAGGAAAAGAATGAAAAACGAAAAGATTATATAAATCAGATAATTTCCATTATGTCAGAAAGATTGACGGATGCGGGGATTGAAGCAGATATAAAGGGAAGACCCAAAAGCTTATATAGTATTTATAAAAAAATGTATTTTAAAAACAAGTCATTTGATCAGATATATGATTTGATTGCAGTTAGAATAATAGTAGACAATATTAAGGATTGTTATGGGTCTTTAGGTACAGTCCATACACTTTGGAAGCCTATACCCGGTAGATTTAAAGATTATATTGCAATGCCTAAACCTAATATGTATCAATCTCTTCATACTACAGTTATAGGACCGGATGGAGAACCCTTTGAAATTCAGATTAGAACTTTAGAAATGCATAGAACAGCTGAATATGGTATTGCCGCACATTGGAAATACAAAGAAGGAATTAATGAAGAAAACAATTTTGATGAAAAATTAAATTGGCTTAGACAAATGCTTGAGTGGCAGCAAGAAACCAATGATCCGCAAGAATTTATGGAGTCGTTAAAAATAGATTTATATTCAGATGAAGTGTTTGTGTTTACACCTAACGGCGAAGTTATTAATATACCTAAAGGTTCAACTCCAATTGATTTTGCATATAGAGTTCACAGTGCTATAGGAAACAAATGTGTTGGTGCTAAAGTTAATGGCAGGATTGTTCCATTGGACACAAAGCTAAGAACAGGAAATCAAGTTGAGATTTTAACTTCACAATCAAGCATAGGACCAAGTAAAGACTGGTTGAAAATTGTAGCAAGCAGTCAAGCAAAGGCCAAAATCAGAAAATTCTTTAAGGACAAAGATAAAGATTTTAATGTTGATAAAGGTAAAGAACAAATTGAAAGAGAAATAAAGAAACAAGGTTTGTTGGTATCTGATTTACTTAAAGAAGATTGGGTTAAAACAGTTGCAGATAAATATAATATGTATACTTCAAGTAATTTGTATGCTGCTGTAGGAAATGGCGGAATCACTGAAAATCAAGTTGTTAATAGACTAAAACAAATTTATCTTGAAAAAAATAAAGATAAAATTGAATTAGAAAGAATACAAAATCTTGAAAAAAATAATGAGATACCTGAAAAATATTCAAATAAATCAGAAAAACATGCATCTGGTGTTGTAATTAAAGGTGTAGATAATATTAAAATAAGATTTTCAAAATGTTGTAATCCTGTACCTGGAGATGCAATTGTTGGTTTTATTACAAGAGGCAGAGGCGTTTCTGTTCATAGGGCGGACTGTACCAATATACATGATTTGAATGGTTCAGAAGATGAAAGATTTATTGAAGTCGAATGGGATATGGGAAAACAAGCTACATTTGTCAGTGAATTACAAATTAAGGCTTTGGACAGACCTAAGCTTTTACAGGATTTAACAGGTTTGTATGCTGAAGCAAAACTCAATGCAACATCTTTAAATTTAAGAATTAACAAAGAAAAAATTGCGATTATTGATATTGCTTTTGAAATAAATGAAACAAAACAATTAGTTGATTTAATTAAGAAAATAAAAAAACTTGACGGTGTATTAGAAGTTTTTAGAACTAAGAAGTAAAGAGTAGGTGAGTCAATGCGAGGTGTAGTACAAAGGGTAAAATGCGCAAAGGTTACAGTAGATAATGAAATAACAGGTTCTATAGACCATGGAATATTATTGTTGCTTAGCGTAGAAGATAATGATGACGAAAAAGATTTGGAATATATGTGTGATAAGGTTGTAAACCTGAGAATTTTTGAAGATGAAGATGATAAAATGAATAGGAGCCTGTTAGACGTAGGAGGCAGTATCTTAGTTGTTTCACAATTTACTTTGCACGGAGATGCCAGAAAAGGACGCAGACCCAGCTTTATAGCTGCCGCACGTCCAGACAAAGCAATACCTTTTTATGAAAAGTTTATACAAAATATGAAAGACCAAGGGATAAAAACAAGTTCAGGTAAATTTGGTGCTGATATGCAAGTTGAGCTTGTAAATGACGGTCCTGTTACTATATTATTAGATAGTAAAAAAACATTTTAGGAGGAAATTATGATATTTGAGGCAATGGCAGTAGGATCATACATGTCGAACTGTTATATTGTAGGCAGTGATAAAACAAAGGAAGCAGCAATTATAGACCCGGGAGCAGAATTTAATAAAATAGATGGAAAAATAACAGAATTGGGGCTAACTCCAAAGATGATAATACTAACTCATGCTCATGGTGACCATATAGGCGCCGTTTTGGAGTTTATTGAAAAATATCACATTCCGGTGTACATTCACGAGGATGATGCTAATGCGCTAGTTGATAGCAATACAAATCTTACAAAGGTACTATTTAGAAAAGAAGTCACAATAAATCCGGATGTTAAGCTTAAAGATGGAGATAAAATAACTCTTGGTGATTTAGAATTTGAGATAATACATACTCCTGGGCATACACCGGGTGGAATATCTATTAAAGTTGAAAATATAATGATGACAGGGGATACACTTTTTAACAGATCAATTGGAAGAACTGATTTTCCAGGTGGATCATTTGACCAGATAATTGATTCAATAAGAAATAAAATATTTAAATATGATGATGAAACTATTGTATATCCGGGACATAATTCCCCAACTACAATAGAATCAGAAAAAATAGGTAATCCATTTTTAAGAAGCTAGTAAATTACAAGGCAGAGGAGCTAAAATGTTCAGTTTTTATTTTGTGGGACATAACTATGAATATGAATCCAGAAATGAACTTCGTATATTTGATTTAAATACGGAGTATGAAATAAAGGATGAAAATAAACTAAAGTACAATAAGGGAATAGGATTGCTTTCTGTTTTAGAAAATAATGATGATGAATATACCGGATATGCAAAATTGTATTGCAACAATGAATTGTTATTTGAATCTAAGTTTAAGAGTAATGAAATAGTTTTAGAAAAAGAAAATGAGAAGAAACTAAAAAAGACTTTGGTTGTTAAATCCATGCACCAAGTTATGAAAAAATATTATAATATAAACCCAGACTACGGAATTTTAACAGGTATTAGACCTGTTAAAATTTTATTTGTAGCTAAAGAATCTGGCAAATCAGATGAAGAAATAAATTATATATTAAAAAACACATACGAAGTTTCTCCAGATAAAATAAAACTTTTATGGGATGTATTAAGAACAGAAAAGAAATATATTAATAAAAAAAATAATATAAGAAATTATAATCTTTACATAGGAATACCATTTTGCCCTTCTAAATGCAGTTACTGTTCTTTTACATCATACACAAGATGCCAAGACTTTCAAATAGACAAATATTTAGAAACACTATTGTATGAGATTGAAAAAACCATTGAATTTTCTTTGAAAAAGAATTTAAATTTGAACTCCGTCTATATAGGCGGAGGGACTCCGTCAGTCCTTAATGAAAAACAAATCAATAGAATATTTGGCACAATTAAAAAATATTATGATTTATCTGTAATTAATGAGATAACTTTTGAAGCCGGCCGACCTGATACTATAACAAAAGAAAAATTAATGTGCTTGAAAAATAATCATGTCAGCAGAATAAGCATAAATCCACAAACTATGAAATATGATACATTGAAAGCGATAGGAAGAGAACATACTGTAGAAGATATACGTGAAAAATATAATCTTGCCAGAAGTATAGGTTTTAATTCTATAAATATGGATATAATATTAGGATTACCAAATGAAGATGAAAATGATACAGAGTATACAATTGATGAAATAATAAAACTTCATCCGGAAAATATTACAGTTCATTCTTTATCTTATAAAAAAGGTTCTGCTTTAATACAAAATAACTATCAGCATCTTTCTAAAGAATACAAATTGCTAAAATCTATGCAAAATGTAGTTGATAAAAAGTGCTTAAATTTTGGTTATAAGCCGTATTACTTATATAGACAAAAAAATATTAAAGGAAATCTTGAAAATATTGGGTACACTATTGATAATAAAGAAAGTATATATAATATTGTTATAATTGAAGAAATAGAGACAATTCTTGCTTGCGGTGCAGGCGTATCCAGCAAAATTTTCGTTGATAGCAACAAGCATGAACCTGTTTATAATTTTAAAGGATTAGAAGAATATAGTTTGAGAATTAATGAAATATTAGAAAAAAAGAAGAATTTACTCCGTATATAAAATGATATTATATATATGTCATTTAAAAATAAATATGAAAGGAAGTAAAATAAATGAAAAAGGTAACTATGTTTTATTTAGAGGGCTGTCCACATTGTAAGAAGGCCTTTAAAATGATAGACGTGTTAAAGGAAAAAAATCCAGAGTATAACAATGTTCAAATTGAAAAAATTGAAGAATCAAAAAATGCTCATATTGCAAAAGCTCACGATTACTATTATGTACCAACTTTCTATGTTAATGGAGTTAAGATTCACGAGGGAGTTCCAAGCTTAGATAAGATAGAAGCTGTTCTAAAATCAGCAATATAAATTAAAATTCTTATGACGATAATTGTATTGTAATTTATCGTCATTTTTGATACTATGTATATAATACATTAAATGTATGAAATAATAATTAAGGGGTGCTTATATTGGATAAAGAGTTATCAAAAAAAACAAAGAAAAAAGAGTTGATTTATGAAATTGGTCTACTTATGACAGCTTTAATATGGGGTAGTTCTTTTCCAATTGGAAAAGTTGCATTAACCTATTATTCACCGTTATTTCTCGCCATGTCAAGATATTTATTAGGAGGAGTCATAATAGGAGTTTATTTGAATAAAAGGATATTTTCGATTACAAAAAAACAGTTGCTAGGCGGAGTACTCTGCGGTGCAATATTTTATTTCGCATATTTGATACAAATTGTAGGACTTCAATATACTGCGCCGGCAAAGCAATCATTTCTTGCAGCATTATATGTAATTATTGTGCCATTTTTGTATTGGATAGTATACAAAAAAAAGCCTGATTCATATAATTTTGTTGCAGCTATATTAACACTTGTTGGTATTTATTTACTTACGGTAAATGGACCCGGCGGTTTTAATAAAGGCGATTTAATTACAATAATTAGTTCATTTTTATATGCAGCACACATTGCTGTGATTGGATATTTAGTTAAAAAGATGGATCCAATAATATTAACATTTTTGCAAACTATAATAGCTGGAATAATTGGACTTGGCTTCTCCTTGGTTTTAGAACCCCTTCCAACTGAATTTCCTTTAATGGGAATACTGTCAGTGCTTTATTTGACTGTTTTTTGCACTATTATAGCATATGGACTGCAGGTATTGTGTCAAAAATATATATCTGAAATGAAAACATCAATACTTCTTTGCCTTGAATCGGTTTTTGGAACTCTTTTATCTGTGATTTTTTTGAAAGACCATTTTACAACTATTATGTTTATAGGTTGCATAATAATATTTGCAGGAATATTAACATCTGAAACAAAGTGGGAATTTTTAAAGAGAAAAGAGTAACGGAGGCATAAATGCTAAAAGTAGGTTGTCATTTATCAGTGTCAAACGGGTTTGAAGCAATGGGAATTGATGCCCTTGAAATAAAAGCTAATACATTTCAGTTTTTCACTCGTAATCCAAGAGGAAGTAAAGCTAAAGATATTAACATAAATGATGTTGAAAAATTACTAAAATTAATGAAAGAAAATAATTTTGCTAAAATATTAGGTCATGCGCCATATACCCTAAATGTTTGTTCTGCTGATGAAAAAACCAGAAAATTTGCTTTAGATGTAATGGAAGATGATTTGAAAAGGATGGAATTATTACCTAATAACTATTACAATTTTCACCCTGGAAGTCATGTCAAGCAAGGTGTGGAAAAAGGAATAAAATATATTGTTGATGCACTTAATAAAATATTAAAAACAGAACAAACGACAATTGTTTTACTTGAAACAATGGCGGGAAAAGGAACAGAAATAGGACGGACATTTGAAGAATTAAAAGATATAATGGATGGTGTTTTACTTTCTGAAAAATTAGGTGTCTGTCTTGATACATGTCACGTACACGACGCCGGTTACGACATAGTAAACAATCTAGATGGAGTGTTAGAAGAGTTTGATAGAATTATTGGACTTGACAAATTGTATGCAATTCATTTAAATGACAGCAAAAATCCTTTTGAGAGCCATAAAGACAGACATGAAATAATTGGAGAAGGTCATATAGGATATGATGCTATTGTTAGAATCATAAATCATCCTAAATTGCGTGATTTACCATTTTTTTTAGAAACCCCAAACGACTTATTCGGACATGGAGAAGAAATTAAATTATTAAGAGAATCATATAAAGATATAACTGCTATATAATTAATTTGGCATATTAAAAGTACCATCTAAATATATTTATATTAATATATAAAAGGTGGTGGAATATTTGATAATATCAATTAAATGGAAAAATATAAAAATTGTGTTAGGATGTTTTGTTTTACTGTTTGCAGCAGCTTTTGCGTTAGATAATGTTTATACTAATATTTCAATTTCTGTGTCATCAGAAATCACTAATTGGGGACTTAGTTTTCAAAACAAAGGGAAAAGCCCGGTTGGAAATGCTACGCCTGAACATTTAAAGAAATTTAATTCATATTATATAGGAAATCCTGACGAAAAAGTTATTTATTTAACTTTTGATGCCGGTTTTGAAAATGGATATACCCCGGCTATACTTGATACTTTAAAAAAGCATGATGTTAAAGCTGCATTTTTTTTAGTTGGAAATTATATTGAGAAAGAACCGGATTTAGTTAAGCGAATGGTGGAAGAGGGTCATATTGTTGGAAATCATACATACAATCATCCTGATATGTCTAAAATATCCGATATGGAATCTTTCAAAAAAGAAATTACTTCTCTTGAAGAACTGTACAAAAGTACAACAGGTCAAGAAATGCTTAAATTTTATAGACCTCCACAGGGTAAATTTAATGAAAATAATTTAAAATTAGCAAATGAATTAGGTTATAAGACTATTTTTTGGAGCTTGGCATATGTTGATTGGTATGTTAATAAACAACCAACAAGGGAATATGCTTTTGAAAAACTAATCCCACGTATTCATCCAGGTGCGGTAGTTTTGCTACATAGCACATCTAAGACGAATTGCGAAATATTAGATGAGCTATTAACTAAATGGAAGGATGAAGGATATACATTTAAAACATTAAATGATTTAGTTAATAATAATTGAGAATTTATAACTTACAAAAAAAGGCGGTTTTTTATTGAAACTGTCTTTTTATATACTAGGAAAGTTCTCCTCCTAGTATATAAAAAACGAGGATTGCAAAGGACGGGACGTCCTTAACCTTAAGGGGGGTGCTCAGTAAAAATGCTTAGTAATAAGCAATTACGCCGAAGGGGGACATAGGTCCCCCTAGCGGAAGTTGCGTAGCAACTTTTTTTATATGCTAGGAAAACTCCATTGAATACATACACAAGGTGTGATGAAAATAAATACCCTAGAGTAAGTTGCGTAACAACTTTTTTAGCTTAAGCATTTACAAAAGAAAAAAATATTGACAAATAAATTTTATTATGATAATTTTATTGTAATAAATATTGCATGAGGAAGAGTAATCATTTAGTTGTAATTTAAGCGAGATGGGGTTGGTGTGAGCCTGTTATTAAACTTTGATGAAAGACACCTTAGAGTTATGCAAAAACAATTGAGAGGGACTATTTTTATATAGTCCAAGTAGGGTGGCAACGCGGGTTATTCTCGTCCCTATAGCGGGGCGATTTTTATTTTTTTGATAAAAATCGATTATAATTTAAAAATCGGAGGATACAATTATGGAAACAATGGGAACACTCAGAAGAACCAACATGTGCGGCGACTTGTCAATGAATGATGTGAACAAAGAAGTCGTTATAATGGGATGGGTTCAAAAAAGAAGGAGTCTTGGAGGACTTATATTTGCAGATTTAAGAGATATAACAGGATTAGTTCAAGTTGTATTTGATACAGATTACAACAATGATGCATTTGAAAAAGCGGAAAGCTTAAGAAGTGAGTTTGTTGTTGCAGTTAAAGGAGAAGTTCGTGAGAGACAGTCTAAAAACCCTGATATGGCTACAGGCGAAATTGAAGTTTATATTAAAGAACTAAAAATACTAGATAGTTCAGAAACTCCACCAATTTATATTAAAGATAATGATGATGTTTCAGAACAAATGAGATTAAAATATAGATTCCTTGATTTAAGAAAACCATCAATGCAAAAAAATCTCCTAATGAGAAGCAAAACTTCAAAAGTTATCAGAGATTTTATGTATGACAATGGTTTCAACGAAATAGAAACACCATTTTTAACTAAACCTACACCAGAAGGAGCAAGAGATTATTTAGTACCAAGCAGAGTTAATCCAGGTAAATTTTATGCATTACCACAATCACCTCAGCTATTTAAACAACTTTTAATGGTTTCTGGCATGAACAGATACTATCAAATAGTTAGATGTTTTAGAGATGAAGATTTAAGAGCAAACAGACAGCCTGAATTTACGCAATTAGACCTTGAAATGTCATTTGTAGATGTAGAAGACGTAATCGAATTAAACGAAAGATTAATTCAAAAAATATTTAAAGAAGTTAGAAATATAGATGTAGCACTTCCTATTAAAAGAATGTCATATCAAGTTGCAATGGATAAATATGGTTCTGATAAACCGGATTTGCGTTTTGGATATGAGTTAAATAATATAAGTGAAATATTTAAAAATTCTGAATTTAATGCTTTTAAATCAACACTTGAAAATGGCGGAGTTATTAAATGTGTTAAAATTGATGGTTCAGCAGAAAGTTTTTCTAAAAAAGGAATATCTAAACTAGAAAAATTTGTTAAAACTTATGGAGCTAAAGGTTTAGCTTGGTTTAAATTTGAAAATGGAGTATTTGAATCACCTATATCTAAGTTCTTAAGCGAAGATGAAATAAATGGATTGATGAAATCACTTGATGTAAAAGAGGGAGATATAGCCTTTGTTGTTGCTGATAAGGAATCAGTTGTAAATACTGCTTTAGGAGCATTGAGAATAGAAATTGCACACGATAAAAATCTAATAGATGAAAATACATTTGAAATGGTATGGATTACTGACTTTCCACTGTTTGAATACAGTGAAGAGGAAGATAGATATGTTGCTAAACACCATCCGTTTACAGCGCCAGTTGATGAAGATTTAGATAAACTAGAATCAGACCCAGGTACTTGCAGAGCTAAAGCTTATGATATTGTAATTAACGGTGATGAAATAGGCGGGGGCAGCATAAGAATTACAAATAGAGATTTACAGAACAGGATGTTTAAAGCTCTTGGTTTTACACAAGAAGAAGCTAATGAAAAGTTTGGTTTCTTGTTAGAAGCATTTAAATACGGAGTACCGCCTCATGGAGGATTGGCGTTTGGACTGGATCGCCTTATGATGATGTTAACTAACAGTGACAATATAAGAGACGTAATAGCCTTTCCTAAGACACAAAGCGCATCTTGCCTGATGACAGAAGCACCGGCTGTTACATCAGATAAACAACTAAAAGAATTAGGTATAAATGTTGTAGAATAAATAATCAATATATGATATAATAAATACACAGATGAAACAAAGATAGGAGTCTTTGTCTCATATGTATTTATTGTATCAGTGTGAAGCAAGCCGATTAGCGGCTTACCTTATGATATAATATATATCACTACTGTTAAATATATATTATTATTAAAACTACTTATACATTAGAATCATAGGAAGGAAGTGTTGTAATGGAACAAGTAGGAAAAATTGAGAAAATAGATGGAAATATGGCAACTATCTTAGTTAAAAGAGTTTCTATGTGCGGAGATAATTGTAAGAGTTGCTCTTCTGCATGCAAGGTTAATGGTATT
>SWCH01000656.1_pt1 | contig 11177 bp, 9 predicted proteins | sample 4690051 | NCBI WGS metagenome assembly SWCH01 (sample SAMN10267282, study PRJNA491770) | bioreactor metagenome | isolation source: DHS bioreactor inoculated with | place: Japan: off Shimokita Peninsula | reverse complement strand
TCTGCTTGAATAACGCGAAGCGCTGCCACTTAGTGGCTTCGTTCTTATTTTTGATTAAATCAAAAGAACCGTCCCCTAAAATGGAGATTGTGAAAAAAAGCGAAAAAATATCTTGACAATAATCGCGCTTATTGATATTATGTTAATATTATCTTGTATAATTTTAGTTTACTAATTAATACTAATTAATAAAGATGATCTTTTCATAATAATAGATAATGCTCTTTGTGGCAAAATAAGAGACATTAAATGACAAATTATGTTCCTACTATATAAATTCCAAATATTTACTATTTTAAGAATGCTTTGATTAAGGAATTGTAAAGAAAAGCAGTTAGAAAATTATCTTTGAATTTTTACCATCAGCAGTGTATTGCAGCAAAAGAGAAATCGTTATCAATGAAAATATTAAATTCAGTTAAATTAAGCTCAGCATATTTAATGGACATAAATTTTATCCTGTTTTGATTTTGTTTATATTTACATTATGCCATAACAGGAAAAATTTATATATAAACATAACATAAAACCCAAAATCAATGGGTTTGGCATTTAAATAATGCCTGTTAAATCTATATTATTAGGAGGATTTTAATTATGAAAGGTTATGCAATGCTGAAAATCGGTCAAGCCGGTTGGATTGAGAAGGATGTTCCTAAATGTGGTCCTTTGGATGCCATATGTAAACCTCTGGCGATAGCTATTTGCACTTCTGATGTACATACACTTTGGGAAGGCGCAATAGGTGAAAGACATGATATGATTTTAGGTCATGAGTGTTGTGCAGAGGTAGTTGAGGTTGGCTCTCTTGTTAATGATTTCAAACCCGGAGACAGAGTTCTTATTCCGGCTATTACCCCTGATTGGAATTCTTTAGAGGCTCAAGCAGGTTATTCAATGCATTCAGGCGGTATGTTGGCAGGCTGGAAGTTTTCCAATTTTAAAGATGGTGTGTTTGCTGATTTCTTTCATGTAAACGATGCTGACGGTAACATGGCTCACCTGCCAAAAAATATTAATGTAGTTGATGCGTGTATGCTGTCTGATATGGTTCCCACCGGATTTCACGGTGTAGAATTGGCAGACGTCCAGTTTGGTGATTCTGTTCTTGTAATAGGAATAGGGCCTGTGGGTCTGATGGCTGTAGCAGGGGCGGCACTGCGTGGTGCATCTCGCATTATAGCAGTTGGAACACGTCCTAAGTGTGTTGAAGTGGCTAAGAAATACGGGGCTGAAGAATTTATAGACTACAAGAACGGAAAAATTGAAGATCAAGTTCTGAAGATGACTGACGGCAAAGGAGTTGACAAGGTTGTTATAGCAGGCGGAAATGTAAAAACTTTTGAAGCTGCTGTTAAGTGCTTAAAGCCAGGCGGAAAAATTGGTAATGTCAATTATCTTGGCTCAGGAGATTATATAACAATCCCTCGTGCTGAATGGGGAGTAGGTATGGGACATAAGCAGATTGTTGGAGGACTGACACCAGGAGGACGCCTTCGTATGGAAAAATTAGGTGCACTGGTTTCCTCTGGAAGACTGGATGTTTCTCATCTGGCTACACATGTGTTTGAAGGATGGGATCATGTGGAAGAGGCACTCCTGTTGATGAAAAACAAGACTCCAGACTTGATTAAGCCTGTAATTAAATTAGAAGATTAATATAAACAGCGGTCGGTGTAAAAGAAGATATTCTAATGCCGGCCGTGATGTTTTTATTCTGATGAGTTTGTTGAATTCTTGTTTAATTAAATTTATATAGAAAAGGAAAGCGCTTTTATGAAAGTATTAATTATTTCCGGTTTTTTAGGGGCTGGAAAAACAACATTTATAAAAACACTGGCTGAAAAAACAAAACGAGACTTTGTAATTCTGGAAAACGAATACGGACAGGAGGATATCGACAGTACTATTCTTCGAGAGAACAGCAATCTTAATATATATGAACTGACTGAAGGATGTGTTTGCTGCACCATGAAACAGGATTTTGCAACATCCATCCTTACTATTGCCAATACTCTTGATCCGGAATATCTTATAATAGAACCTACCGGGGTGGCAAAACTGAACAATATTCTAGATAATATCCACAGGATACAATATGAACGTATAGTTTTACTCAAGCCTGTTACTATATTAGACGGAAGTACCTTTGATGAATATATGCGGTCTTATGGAGATGTTTATACCGATCAGCTTAAGGCATCCTCCAAAATTGTAATTTCTAAGATAGAACAGGCAGATGCAGTAGATTTGCAGCGAATGAGGCAGATTATTCAGAGTCAAAATAAGCATGCGGAGCTGGTGCTTTCGCACTATTCTGAACAGCCAAAAGAATGGTGGGACTCTTTGATGTCGGACTTTCTCGATCCTGCACAGATGTCACAAAAACAAAGTGAGGAATCTCCGGAACTTGAGTCCATTTCTTTGACAGATATATCTCTGGATACTCCTTCAAAATTAATATTTTTTCTGGAAGCGGTGGTTTTTGGTGTATTCGGCAAAATTGTGCGTGCCAAAGGAATTTTACCCTGCGGTCAGGAAGTGCTGCGTTTTGATGTTGTGAACCGTACATATTCAGTTACCGGTATGGACATGGACATAAAAGGAAAAGAAAAGTTTAGCTGTGTTTTTATTGGTACCAATTTGCGGCGCAGCTGGCTGAGAGAAGTTTTACAGATTACTTTCCGCGAGAGGATGCGCGTAAGTCGTGGTCCCAATGGTAAGCTATACAGAAAAAAATAATTTGGGTAATTTGGACTAATTTGGGGACGATTTTTTTGTTTGATATTTGATTTGAATCAACCAAAAAGAACTGTCTCTTAAATTATTGTATTAACATAAATAAAATTTCATTTTTGGGATAAAATAACTAAACCATAAATGAAAGGAGATTATGTAATGTCAAAAATAAGTTGTACAGTTACAAATTGCTTTTATAATAGAACAAATGGCTGTACTGCACCAGCTATAAAGGTTGATGGTAAAAAGGCTTTTGAAAGTCGAACAACAAATTGTGACACTTTTATACAACAAAAACCAGGTATGATGAGTTCTGTTGATAAACCAAGACAAAGAACTGAAATATCTTGTGCTGCAACTAATTGTGTTTACAACAAGGAAAAAAGATGTGATGCCTCTGATATTTTAGTTAATGGGAAAAATGCTAAAGGTCCAGTTGAAACTTGCTGCAGTACTTTTAAATTTCATGATTAAATAAGTTTATAAAAATATGATGCCTGAATTTTCAAGCATCATATTTTTACTTATAAATCTTTATAAATCTATAAATCTATAGAATAACTATTTGGAACATAATGAGATTTTATCCGTCTATAAAAGTAAAAGAAAGGAGTAAAAATTAATGAAAAATAATATGTTATTAAGTAAAATAATTGTTTTAACTCTGATTTTAGCATTTTGCTTCAGCATATCTGTGTTTGCAGAAAATGCAAGTATAACAGTATATGTTAATAACGAAAAGGTAGAATTTGATGTAAATCCTATATTAGAAGATGGTAGAACATTGGTTCCGCTTAGAGGTGTTTTTGAAAAACTGGATGCAAAAGTAGATTGGAATAAAAATACTATGCAGGCATTAATAAAGGATGAAAATAATGAAATAGAAATGATGCTAAATAAAAATAAAGTTATAGTTAATGGAGAAATTAAAGATATTGATATTCCGACTAAGATGATAAGTAGTAGAACTTTTGTACCTCTTAGGTTTATCAGTGAAACTTTAGGTCATGATGTCAGATGGGATGAAAATACAAACAGTGTGTATATTACTAAATATAAATCTGTTTCTGTTAATAATAACAACATAATTCCAATAGTAGGTACAAAGGATAATTTGATTGCCCTTTTAGAATATAACTCTAAAATTTATAATTATATTGGATTGTTACGTCCCATGGTGATGGAAAAAACAGAAGATGCTGCTCTTGAATCAGCTTCAGAAGCTCCTGATGCAGTATCTGGAAGTGACAGCTCAAATACTAATAATCAAGTTGAAGGTGTTGAAGAAGGAGATATTGTAAAAAATGATGGAAAGCATATTTTTATAAAATCATATGATAAAGTAAAAATAATAGATTCAAATCCAAAACAACCTAAAGTAATATCACAAGTTGATGTTCCTGAAAATATGGATATTAATGAAATTTACATAACAGAAAAAAGATTAGTTGTAATAGGACAAAATAATTATTATCATATATATAATCAAAATGATGAAATAAATGAAAAGATGCAAATAGGTATTATGCCGCCGTCATATTATGATGTTAGATGCGATGTTCTTATTTACAACATAGAAAACCTTGAAAAACCCGTTTTAGAAAGAGAATATTTATTTGATGGTAGTTATACTTCTGGCAGAACTATAGACAATAGTTTATATCTTGTTACAACAAAGTATTTCAATGTTAATTATAATATCTTTGATAAAGAAAGTATAAGTATTCCTCTTCCTACTTATACAGATTGTATTACAAATGAAAAAACAGAAATAGGGTTTGACAAAATAAAATATTTTCCTAATTATGTTGATTCAAAATATATGTTGACTGTGGGAATCAACTTAGCTGATGAATCTTCAAAACCTGATGTAGATGCATACATAGGCTCAACAGAGTCAATCTTTGTTTCAAAAGATAGCTTATATGCTACAGTTACTGACTTTTCATATGAGGCAGAAACAAAATCTATTGATCTTTATAACCCTATTTATAGTGTAAATACTGTTATATATAAATTTGGTTTAAAGGATGGATATATCAATCCGGTTGTACAGGGAAAGGTTCCCGGTAATATTGTAAACCAGTTTTCAATGGATGAACATGATGGATTGCTGAGAATAGCGACAACAACAGGTGCAATATGGCAAACCGGCCAAAATGAATCAAAAAATAATATTTATATTTTAAATGATACTTTAAATATAATAGGAAAACTAGAAGGCTTAGCTCCAGGAGAAAAAATATATTCAACTAGATTTATGGGCGATAAAGTTTATATGGTTACATTTAAGCAAGTGGACCCTTTGTTTGTAATAGATACATCAAATCCAAACAAGCCAAAGGTTCTTGGGTATTTAAAAATCCCGGGTTACAGTACTTATCTTCATCCTGTTGACGAAACTCATATCCTGGGATTTGGCTATGAAACCGTACAAAATGAGTGGGGTGGAATTAGTACAGGAGGATTTAAAATTTCAATGTTTGATGTGAGTGATGTAAATAAACCTAAGGAAATATCAACAGACATTATAGGGGAAAGAGGAACATATTCTGAGTTATTATATAATCATAAAGCATTGATGTTTTCCTTAAATAAGGGGATTATGGCATTCCCAATTAGCAGAGCAGGTGACAACTATATAAATGATTTTATTGGGGCATATGTTTATAATGTTGGCAATAGAGGGTTTGATTTAAAATCTAAAATAAGCCATATTGATAATATTAAGGTCAACTATACAAATGGTGATGAAATAAGAAGAATAATTTATATGGGGGATTATTTATATACATTTTCAGATAACATGATGCAAGTCTATGAAATAGATAATAACAGTAAAATCAGTGAGTTAGATATGAAATAAAAGCTGGCTGGAGGACAAGAGACCTCCAGCTAGTTTTTATTTGTGCCATGACTTCGTAAAAATTCCCTGCCTTTTTTTGTGAGGAATGCACCAGAACGTCCTTTTCCAAATTCGATTAAATTATTATTAGATAAACCATTTAATAATATCCTGATTTTATACTCACTGATATTATATTTTTTTTTCCTTAAAACTTCAAGGATACTCCTCCTGCCTCCTCCAAAATTATATATTGTCTCCATAATTTCTATTAAAATGTTTTTGTCACTAATACTAATATTATTTAAAATGTCACTTGTATTATCAGTATTTTTGTCAGATGCTTCTTCTAATATGTATTCCGGAAGATGCTCCATTTTAATATGTCCATTTGATATGTTTGCCATATACTCTATACAATTTTTAAGTTCCCTAGCATTACCCATCCATGAAAAGTTTTTTAAAAATTCCATTACATCACGTTCTATAATTATATCATTGAAATTTTCATTTTCTAAAAAAATCCTAATTAATGAAGGGATGTCTTTTGTACGTTTTCTAATAGGTGGTATATTTATAATTAAAGTATTTAGCCTATAATATAAATCCAGTCTAAAATCTCCGCTTTTTACTAATTCCTTTAAATTTCTGTTAGTTGCTGCAATTACTCTTACATCTACAGAAATAATTTCTTCGCTTCCTAATCTCATAATTTCTTTTTCTTCCAATACTCTTAGCAATTTTGCCTGAGTTTCTCGATTTATATCGCCTATTTCATCTAAAAATAAAGTGCCCTTATGCGCCATTTCAAAATATCCTAATTTTCCACCTTTTCTTGCGCCTGTAAATGCACCTTCTTCATATCCAAACAGTTCACTTTCCAGTAAAGTGGAAGGTAATGAAGCACAATTTATAGCAATAAAGGGAAAGCTTTTTCTTGAAGATTCATTATGTATGGATTGTGCAAACAATTCTTTGCCTGTTCCGCTTTCGCCTGTAATTAATGTAGGTTTATCAATTTTTGATACAATTTTAGCTTTTTTAACGCAATCCTTTATTTCTTTGCTTTCTCCTATTATACTTTCAAAGGTATATTTAGCTATATGTCCTTTTTTGATTAGTTGTCTTCTTAAGGTGTTTTCCAAGTTCATGATTTCTGTTATATCTTTTATTAATACAATATAAATATCATCAGAGTTTTCTTTTTTGTTAATTATTTCCTTTGAAATTAATATATTTTTTCCGTGTTTTATTTCTACTAATTTATTTTTAAATTCATGTTTAAGGGAAAGTATTTTAATGATATCATTAAATTCATTTATTTTTGTCAAGTTTAGATTTAATATAACTTTATTTATGTTGAACATAGTTAGCATATTGCTGTTATAATTTATAACATTAAAACTTTTGTCAAATATAATTATGGCATAATCAATACAATTCATTATAGTTTGAAACTGGGTTTTAGTAAGTTCAGAGTTATTGTACATATCATTTATAAAGTTATATGGAGTCATCAGATCTTGACAATAAGAATATATCCTGTTTTCTAAGGTATCGTCTAAAACTTTAGCGTTTATAGCTATATCCATCAATGTAGAAAATGCAATTTTTCTTTTGCCCAAACTTACTATTTTACTTATGTTTTCAGGTACTATAGCAGAATTTTCACCTACAATAGCTAAATCATAGTCTTTATCAAGTAAATCACTTTCAGGATTATACACTTTAAGATTTAAATTTCTTACACCTAATTCATAAAGTATTGAAGCTGTTTGAAGAGATACAGAATAAAAATTAAAACATATAAGGGCATTTGTGTTTTCTGGAAATGTTTTTAAATAATCTATTTTATTTTTCAGAAAAGAATAATTTAAATATATTACTTTACAATCATCTTTAACATAGGGTTTAACTAAAGTAAATGTATTTGGATTAGTTATTATTATAATATCTGCATTATAAAAGATGTTTATACTTTTAGGGTTGCTATATTCAGTTTCCAAACTGTATGATACTATTTCAAAATAATCGCTGAATACACTTGTTAATTCAAAATAATACATATTTCTTATTTCATTTCTTATAGTTACTAATGCGAGCTTTTTTTTCATATTACCTCCATGAAATTAGCTTTTTTAAACAACAGACCTATAATCAATCTAAAAACATCCCAATTTAATCCCAAAATTATATGATTAAAGTATAAAAAAATAAGTAATATTACTTATTTTTTTATACTTTAAAGGATTTAAATTAATTTTTATTATACTACCGGGATGAAAATTAATCAATGTTTATATTAAAAAATACAGAAGTAAATAAAAAATATATAAGCTTAAAATATCTGTATATATAAATGGTTTGAAAGAATTATTTATATATAAATATTATTAATTTTACGTACGTGGCACGATTATTGCTAAAATATTTTTTATAGCGCGTTATAATTATAAAGAATCAGGAAGTGATAAAATTAATGAATAATTTGTATTTAGATATTTTTATGGCCTTTTTAGGACCGGGATCATTAACCTTTGGAGGTGGGCCTGCATCAATACCGTTAATACAAAAGGAAGTGGTTGAAACTTATAAGTGGATGTCTGTACAAGAATTTACAGACTCGTTGGCATTAGGAAATACTTTGCCTGGCCCAATAGCTCCTAAAATGGCTTCTTTAATAGGTTATAAAATGGGTGGAGTTTTGGGTTCACTTGTAGGGATAATAGCTACTGTAGCACCAACTGCAATAGCGATAATTTTATTATTTGGAATATATAATAAATTTAAAGATGCGTCATGGTTAAAGGGAATGATGGCGGGTGTTAGACCGGTTGTAATGATAATGTTGGCTCAGGCAGCATGGACAATGATACCAACCTCTTTGACCGGCATTAAAACTGTTATTGTTTGTGTCATAGCAATAGTGGGATTAGGTGTAATTAAGATTCACCCACTAATAATGATATTATTGGGATTAGCATACGGAGGGGTACTGTTAAGACCATAGTAATATTGATATTTAAGTCTTTGACAAAAACTAAATATAATGATATAAAGGAGGTAAGTATATGTATTTATTTTTATTAATTACACTAGGATTATTTGCCATTGGAGATATTCTTGGAGTTGCGACCAAAGCTAAACTATCATCTGTATTTGTTGCTTCATAGTTTTATACATATTACCTACTTGGAAATTTATTGGATCTAGAAATTTAGCAATAGGCATTGCTATGTCTCAGCTGCTTGGATTTCCGGCTACTTTTTTAATAGTGAGTGAAGTTGCTACAGCTGTAGCAGAAACAGAAGATGAAAAAGATTACGTGGTAAAGAAATTGACACCTGCATTTGTTGTGTCTGGTTTTGTGTCAGTAACAACAGTGTCTATTTTGGTGGCAGGTATATTTGCAAAATTTATTTAATTTCAAGATGAAAAGTTTGGAGGAATTATAAAATGGGGTTTAAATTTGATGCACATAAATACAGCTATTCTTCTACAAGAAGAGTTATTTACGGGAAAAAAGGGATGGTTTGCTCATCACAGCCATTGGCTGCACAGGCAGGTCTTGATATAATGAAAAAAGGAGGAAATGCTATTGATGCTGCTATAGCTACAGCAGCGTGTTTAACTGTACTTGAACCTACAGGAAATGGTATAGGTGGAGATGCTTTTGCTTTAATTTGGGTAAAAGATAAGCTTCATGGTCTCAATGCCAGCGGCCCGGCACCAATGCAGGTTGATTTGAAATCCATTAAAGATAAATATGGAGATAAGATGCCAAAATACGGTTGGATACCAGTGACAGTTCCAGGTATTCCATCTGCATGGGCAGCACTTTCAGAGAAATTTGGAAAGCTTCCATTTGAAGAATTATTGAAACCTGCAATTTTATATGCAGAAGAAGGCTATCCTGTATCACCAATTGTTTCTAAGCTATGGAATAATAGCTACAACACATTTTCCAGAGAATTCAAGGAAGATTACTTTAAAAGTTGGTTTGACACATTTATTGCTGGAGGAAAAGCTCCTCAGCCAGGAGATATAGTTAAATTACCACATCATGCTGAAACACTGAAAGAACTGGCATCTACAAAGTGTGAATCATTTTATAGAGGTCAAATTGCAGATAAAATTGATAATTTTTCTAAAGAAACCGGTGGATATCTAAGAAAAGAAGACTTATCAGCTTTTCATCCAGAATGGGTAGAACCGATAAGTACAAATTATAGGGGATATACAGTGTCGGAAATACCTCCTAATGGTCATGGGATAGTTGCACTAATGGCATTAAATATTCTAGAGGGATATAAATTCACAGATAAGGATTCTGCGGATACATTCCATAAACAGTTAGAGGCAATGAAATTGGCTTTCGTTGATGGTCAGAAATATATATCTGATCCTAACTTTATGAAGGTGTCGTCAGAACAATTACTTTCACCTGAATATGCAGAAAGAAGAAGAAATCTTATTGGAGAAAAAGCGTTAATGCCAGAGCCTGGAAACCCTGATTGTGGCGGTACGGTGTATTTGTGCACAGCTGATGAGGAAGGAAATATGGTTTCGTATATCCAGAGTAATTATATGGGATTTGGATCTGGAATTGTGGTACCGGGTACAGGTATAGGGCTTCATAACAGAGGAAATAATTTTAATCTAGATGAAGAAAGTGAAAATTGCATTGCACCGGGAAAGAAACCATATCATACTATTATCCCGGGATTCCTCTCTAAAGATGGAAAGGCAGTTGGACCATTTGGAGTAATGGGAGGGTTCATGCAGCCTCAGGGTCATGTTCAGGTTGTCATGAATACGGTTGATTTTAATATGAATCCTCAAGAGGCATTAGATGCTCCGCGCTGGCAATGGGTAGGTGAAAAAAATATTGAAGTTGAAAGAGAATTTCCATTTTCAGTTACAGAAGAATTATTGCGAAAGGGGCATTCAATGAAAGTATTGCCTGAATCTATATCGTTTGGAAGAGGACAAATAATTTGGAGAAATGAAGATGGGGTTCTTGTCGGCGGAACAGAACCAAGAACAGATGGAACTGTTGCAGCGTGGTGATGAAATTTTAGCATTATAGCATTGTGTAAAACGGTTAAATATTATATAATATAAAAAGTGGGAAATACGATATATTTGATATGTACTTACCATTAATATTATATTTTTAAATGGAGATACACATGAAAAAATCTAATTTCTTTGCTTTTATATCTAGAATGAAATATATAAATCGCTGGGGCTTAATGAGGAATACTAAAGAAGAAAATGTGTCAGAGCATAGTTTAGAAGTAGCAGTGTTGGCTCATGCTTTAACCCTAATACAAAAATATAGGTTGAACAAGGATGCTAACCCAGAAAAAACTGTTTTGTACGCTATTTATCATGATTCATCAGAAATATTTACAGGAGATTTACCTACACCCGTTAAATATTATAATTCGACTATAAAAACTGCTTATAAAGATGTGGAGCATTCTGCTAATCAAAGGCTTTTAAATTTATTGCCTGAAGATTTTTATAAAGAGTTTGAATCTATTTTAGTGCCAAAGGATGAAGAAACTGATATATGGAGAACTATTAA
>SWCH01002396.1_pt1 | contig 11319 bp, 10 predicted proteins | sample 4690051 | NCBI WGS metagenome assembly SWCH01 (sample SAMN10267282, study PRJNA491770) | bioreactor metagenome | isolation source: DHS bioreactor inoculated with | place: Japan: off Shimokita Peninsula | reverse complement strand
ATGTCTAATCGTATCCAAACATGTTATGATTCTGTATTCCCCTTCAAATTTCAATCAAAATGAACCAGATAACCATATAGGAATTAATGCTGAAATTCACTTTGCACCTCTTTAGAAATTAATCGGTTAATTGTTTATGGTCATCTATTCATAATCTATGTTAATATTTGTTCTCAAATCAAACATATATTGATTTACAACGTAAATTTCAATACCTCTATCATACATACCGATATTATAAATAATCTGTTATCCTATTCTAAATAAATACCTCATATGTCAATTTATCCTACTTATGTGACGTTATATAAAAAAAATGCGTCTTAACTATTTATTAAATGTTTGAGTATCACCTAGCAAAATAACTTTTCCATTGTCAACAATTATACCACTATCATTTGTAATTGCATATATTTTATCTTTTTTCTCCATTAGTACCTTTTTTATATATGTATTTTGCACTTCCGTTCCTTCATAGTGAACTTCAACATCGAAGTCCTTAATAATATTTAGTCCTGTATTATATGTAAATGTATTGTAATCTTCATCTGGAGTAATATGATATTCTGCTATTTGAATCATTGCTCCTGCACTACTACCAATAATAATACCAGTAAAGTTCTCAATATCATTAATTAAATCAAGCTCTGTTAAGCGTGACATCATTTTATCAGGTAATCCACCAGTAAAGAATATTACACTGCTATTTTTCATCTTAGCCTTAGCATTTTCTCTGGTATCTTTAAAATAATTTATCCAATCAATATTTTCTTCTTTAATTCCATAATACAGAAATGGTTCAATAACACCTTCATAATACTTGCCATTATCCTCGCTATAAGCATTATGCCAATCTTTAGCATTGCCTATATCCTCACCAAATGAAAATGGAATTATTAAGACTTTATCATTTGAATCTATATACTTCGATACTGTATCTACTGCCCAGCTTTCGTTATAGTTATATAGGCTAAATAACATATTTATCATTGAGATTTCACTCCTTGTTAATTACACATAATATTACTTTTCTGACGTAATATAAAAACTGTGAACTAATTTTAGTATATTTCTTTTGCATCCTTTGGTAATAAATACACATCTTTTAAAAACTTTAAACTATTATTTGCTTCAATTTCATTATATTTAATATTCATTTTACATGCAATATCTTTGGCTATTTTATTAAATATGTTATTGCTCTTTCCTTCATCTTTTTACACCTTTTAATCTATATTTTTGTCAAAATCTTTGGTACTCCAACTGTTGTGACAAGTTATTTAAATATTCCGAAATAACTACAAATAAGATACGCTTATATTTTTAAATTCTTTATAAACAAAATGCTCAACTCGACTTATTCCCTCAGTAATATATTTTTTTTGCATGGTTTTCTAGCTAAATATAAGTCTATGGTATCATAAATATTGATTTTACCCCCAATTTCATCAATGGACGTTTTCATATCAACTTCAAAGTCTTCTTTTGTTTTAGCGTCCAAGGATTGATGATCTTAATATGTGTTGAGTAAAGCAATATAAGAATCAGACGTAAGAGTGCGAACCCGATGATACAATTTTGCTTCTAAATTTTCAAACCCAAATTGTTCTAGTTCAAGCGTGCGTCTTTCACAATCTTTCTCCCCAAATTCAATAATCTCTTTATCATATGGACGATATTTATTATATACTTGTCTGTTTACTTTATTGCTAATATCGTCTTTTCTGTTTGGAAACGGATGATTCCAAAATAATGCTATGGTGCTGCCAGATTTTAAAATATCATTTACCTTCCTATATCCTTCTTCCAATGGCAACCAATGAAAGGCAGTGGCACAATACACCAAATCATATGAATTTGATTTAAGCGGCAACGTCATAAAGTCGGCATTGATCACATTAAAATTATTGTGTTTTCTGAACTTATTTTTGACAAAGTTACTTAATTTATCGCCGAGTTCAATGGCAGTAACAGAGCAACCAGTTTGTAAAATAGATTTTGTCGCTTGTCCTGTGCCAATACCTATTTCTAAAGAATTACTTTCTCCATTTATTGAAGAGTAATCAATTATGTCCCGAAACAGTTCATCGGGGTATGTAGGTCTAAAGCAATCATAATTTCCATCTATTTTATATTCTACCCTAGCTATTTCGCTGTCAACAGCATACTTAATATATGAATTTAACTCCTGTACACTTGACCCTATCTTATTATTAGCAATTTCATAATAATACATATTTATATCCGAACTATCTTCATTATATGATAAGTAATACTCGCTTTTTATAACTTGACTATATGCATTTGATACTGTACTGTTACCTGACAACATAAACTTTCTAACTGATTCATTTGCACTAAACAAAAATGCACCCTTTACATTTGGATATTTAATTGGTAAATACGTGTAAAAGTCTTTTATCTGCTTAGCTGAATAACTTGTTATGTCTAACCCTGTTTCAAGATCTCTATATGATGCTCCACCCTCTGATATTATAATAGGTTTCCTATCTCCATATAATGAGTATATGAAATCTAACTGATTGCTCCATCTTCCTCTGTCAATCCCTTGTTTTAACGGATCTAATTCAGGAGAATATACTTGATATGATGACACCCCTACATAATCCACATATTCATCTCCTGGATAGTAATTTGCTATATTATTTGAAGGAAAGAAGTTCGGCGACCACATTATTGCAACTGATGGTGCATATTCCTTAAACACATTTGAAACTAGTCGAAATTTCTCAATATATTTATTATAATCCGTTGTATACCATGGATTAGTTCCATCGTTCATTTCGTTAGCAAATCTTAATATGAATTTACACCCGCTCTTTTCCATATCTTTTGCTAATTTTACTAAGTATCCATTATCTTTAGTTACACTATCTAGTCCATTTATAGGTTGCAACGCTAATTCTATTATCTTTCCCTTCTCTTTAGCTACTTCTATATGACTTTGATACTGTGACAATGGTGTTCCATATACATAATATAACAAATATGCCGAATGATCTTTTCCTACTAACTCTGGAAATGTATTCATGTAGAATTTTTCTAGTGTGTAATTATAAATTCCTGTGTCGCCCTCTGCATATGCTCCTAGTATTATCCCTTTTTCTGGCTCTAATGGGGCACCAAAATATTTCATTTGACTCTTTGATTCATCAGTTGTCTTAATATAAAGTTTTACTTCTGATTCTATATAATCTGCTTTTCTTTCAGCAGCTATTTTTTCTTGTGTTCCGCCTTTTATTCCCCAATAATAACCTTCTCTCATCCAACATGCTGACGCTTCATCATAATAACCTAATTTAGCATAGCACTCACCCAAATGTCCAAATAATAACGCTGTATTAGTTGCATCTTCTTCATTTATAAATGCTGGTGCTACACTTGTAAATTTGGATATTGCACCACTATAATTATACGCAGCCTTTAATGCTACACCATCTGAAAAATCCTTCCAGTAATTTGATGATGCCTTTGCATGTTCTATTCCATATACTATACCTGCATTATTTTGACTGTCAATTACTACTGATTTACTATTACTATCCCAATCAACAATCGCTCCAAAACATTCTAATACTGCTCTGATTGGCAAATATGTTCTTCCATTTGACACCGCTGCTCGTGCATCATTATTAATTATCTGATTGTTTCTAGTTATGTAATTTTTCCCAACAGTAGCCGTAACAGTTACACCATCTTTTTGAACATATGCTGTATTATTAGTTCCATCCCACCGTACACTAGCTCCAAACGCTTCCATTGTTACTCTTAAAGGAACCATTGTCCTACCATTCTCATTAACAAATGCGTATCCTGTTGAATTTGTAAATTTTATTTGCTGTCCATCAATATTTACACCTATACTATCCGCAAATGCACTAGTTGTAAACATACAGACAATGATGCAAAAAATCATTATGCCTTTTATTGCTTTCATTATTAACCTCTTTCTATTCTTAAATTATGTCATTTTGTTACATACAGTACTGTATGTAACAAATAATAATAACTGCTTAGTAATATTTGCGTAAAGCAATTCTTTGAATAAGAAATGTTTTACATAAATTAACCAAATATATTTTATCATAACATATAAATAAATGCACCAAAAACCATCTTTTAGCTCTAGATTGAACATCATTAGTTTCTTGTCGCTTTAATCCACACAACTGACCAAGATTCGTATTGCATATCAATCAGTTGTGTAGAATATATTATTTTTTTCTGCCTTTATATATTTCTTTTTGCAATTTTGATAGTCCTTTTACCCTTGCTTTTTCTTTTTGCATAGCACTTCTTAATTCTTTCCGTTGAGCAAATTGTGTTTCTTTTTTTAGCTTCACAAAGTTATTCCATCTAGCAAGTGAAAGTGTCCCATCATCTAGAGCTTTTTTTACAGCACACTCTGGTTCATTTTCATGTTGGCAATCTTTAAACTTGCAATTTTCTGCTAGTGTTTCTATGTCAGAAAATGTTGAGTTCATCCCATCTACTGCATCCCACATACCTAATTCTCTCATGCCTGGGGTATCTATTACCATACATCCATTTTCAAGCATTATTAACTGTCTAAATGTAGTTGTATGCCTTCCTTTGCTGTCATCTTCTCTAATTTGATTTACATACATTGTTTCTTGACCTGATAATGCATTTACTAGTGATGATTTTCCAACTCCTGATGAACCTAGAAACACTATTGTTTTACTAGGTTGTATATATCTTTTTAACTCTTCCATTCCTTCACCGGTATGGGAGCTTATTGCTATTATTGGAACTCCAGGTGCTATAAGCTCTATTTCATCTCGGATTGAACTATAATTATCTATACATAAATCAAGCTTTGTCAATACGATTATTGGCACGGCTCCACTTTGATACGCTGATGCTAAATACCTTTCTATTCTTCCTATATTAAAATCCTTATTTAATGATGTCATAATGAATGTGTAATCAAAATTAGCTGCAACAACTTGTTCTTTTATATTAAATGTATCAAGTCGTGAGAACTTGCTTTTTCTTTCTAACACATAATAAATAGTATCATCACCACTTGGATTTGGCCTTATTAGAACAAAATCTCCAACTGTAGGGTACAATATATCTTTATTGTCATAAAATATTGAGCTTTTTAATCTAGCTCTTTTTTCTTCATCTCCTCTAATTATATTGTATTGATCTTTTTGCACTTCTGTAACTCTTGCTACAATTAAATCTATATCATTTACTTTCAAATCATTAATTTGCTTTTTAAAAAAATCGTCATATTCATACTTTTCTAATTTATTTTTACTCATTGAATTCCTCCGTATTTTTATAATTATTAAAATTTTTAATTCCTATATTCAATTTTCTCATAGTTACCACTCCTATTTTTTTTATTTGCTCTCATTAAAATTGGGCATAAAAAAACACGACCCTTCGATCGTGTAATAAGTACTATAGCCATATTCATGAAAGGTTAAATTTCCGCAAAAATACAAGATATATATATCCATATTTTTGCCATATTCAGTTTAGTTTAAAATCACCCTTAATTCTCTCAACATATTAAACAACTCCTTTCACGAGTATACATTTTCTACAATATATAGCATTTCACAAACAACTCACAAAATTCAATATATTAGTGATAAAATGTACTCTTTAATTAAAATTATTATATTGCATTATTAAAACTTTGTCAATCTGCTAATTGATATATTTTCCCATTTTATTGTTATATAATACCAAACACCTTGAACCGATTGCATTAATAGATAAATTAACACAGTACTTCTAACACAAATGGTAAGAAATAATCTAACATAACTTTTCTTCTAAATCTGAAAATCCATAAATGGTGTCGGTTCAGTACTTACATCATAGAAATGCCACCATTCTTTTTCATAAGCTAAAAAACCAACTCTCTCCATAACTTCTTTCATATATGTCGCATTTTTTCTTCCTTCTTTTGAAGATTTTGTACATTCTAGAGAAGCTCTTTCTGTCATATCATCAAAATCAGATGGCATAACTATATCATTTCCATCTAAATCAGTTAAAGTAATATCTACGCATAGGCCATTCATATGGGTTGGTCTGAATTTTTTTATCTTACTCATATCAGGAGGTCTTGCTACAAAATCACTATTCGGCATTATTTCCCAAAATCTAGCCTGTGCACTAATAGGTCTGTATGCATCCCAAATTTTCACCCTGTAACCTGCATCCTTAAATATATTCTTAGCTTTTATTAAAATTTCTGCAGTGTTTTTATCTATCCAGCACTCACCTGAATTATATATCTTTTGACCAGTAAAATTATCATTCATTGCATATCTTAAATATATAATAAAGTCATTGTCTATTTCGACTAATTTGACCAAATTCCCTTTTTCATTATACATAAATTTACACTCCTTTATTAAGCAAGGAAATAATATTCTCAACTTGAAGTTTTACTCCCAGCATCATGCATTTCTCGTCAATAGTAAATTGAGGATGGTGTAAGTCTACTCTAGGCCCATTTATGTGATTATAGCAACCTAAATGAAAATAACATGCAGGTTTATTCATTGCAAAATAGGAAAAATCTTCACAGCTCAAATCAGGATATTCTTCCAATACTACATTCTTCTCACCTACAAGAAGCTTCGCATTCTTTTCTATCACTCTGGTAACTTCATCATTATTAATAAGAGGACTGTAGCTTTCAGTAACATTGAATTCTATTTGCGCTCCCATTATTTTGCCTATATTCTCGCAAATTGCTCTTATTTTTTCACGTACATTCAACCTTGTTTTTTGATCCAATGTTCTGAGTATACCTTCAAGCCTTGTATTGTCAGCAATTTGATTTCTAACAGTACCACCTTTTATCATTCCAAAAGTACATACTGCAGAATTTAACGGAGAAACATTCCTACTTATTACAGTCTGTACTATGTTTATAATATTGGCTGCAACAGAAATAGTATCAATTCCTTCATCAGGATGTGCACCATGGGCACTTTTACCTTTTATATTTTAAATTATCATCGATAATGTTCTGGATCAAGTTTTCTTCCTCATCAAAGGAAATCATGTTGTATAAAGTGCCCTTTAGTTCAATCGTTTCTTTACAAACGAAAACCTTTGCACCTTTAAAATCAGTTAGAGTCTTACCTTTTAAAATTGCTTCATATATGTTGTGATGAACGACCTTTTTTAGATTTACATCCTGAATCTTTTCTTGATCACAGTATCCATTAAATATCTTTTTCTCTAAAATCTTCTTAAAACCATTCTCTTCTGAATCGTCAGTCATAAAATATTTTATTCCGTTATCATCTGCTAAAATTGCGATTTCTTTATCACTATCTGTATCAAAAGACATTATCTGAGTATCTAACTTAACTATAATATTCATTCCTCTTCTTATTACTGTTATGGACTTTCTTTCATATATAGTGTCTATTAATTCTTCTGTTTTTCCTTCATATTTAAAATTCTGCTTTATTATCGGCCTTATCTCTTCACTAAATACAGCAGAAATAATCAATAGTCTTTTATCATAATGTATTTCATTATAAGGTATTTTAAACTCATTAGCAATAAATGAGTAATCTCTTCCCACATTGGATATATAGATCAAAACATTGCCTTTTTCAAAACTCCCACTTGGATATGCAATAGGATTTACTAAATCATTCCTTTTTTCTTGCAGACAATTCAAGAATTATATATGTTTTTATTCATATTCATTTCACCTGATTAATTTCTTTAGATCCATACTATAAATTATAACACATAGCTATGAAAATAATAAGAAGTTTCTAATTCAATTTAGATTATTTTCAACTTATATAATGCATATATAACAAAATTATTTTTATAAGTAAAATAACAAGTTTACATGTTTTTTATAATAAAATACACCTCCAAATATTAGTTTTTGCCTAATATTTGAGGTGCACTTTATATTTTGATTCTTCCCTTTTTCTTATTTAACTCTTTGGTGATAGTGTGTGTGAAGCAATTCATGGGATAGGTTGCTGTTAGGTTTTCCTAAAAATTCTTCATACAATTGTATTATTTCAGGATTTTCATGAGATTTTCTTATTGGCATTTCTTTATCAATATTATATATTGAATTAGATCTGGTTGATTTTATTGATTTGTTTGCTCCAACAGGCTGTCCGCCACCGCCAATGCAACCTCCGGTACAACTCATTATTTCTACAAAAGTATAATCTGCTTCTTTATTTTTAATTTTTTCCATTAATTTATTAGCATTGGATAATCCATGAGCAACAGCTAATTTTACAGGAGTGCCTGCTAAATCTACCGTAGCTTCTTTAATTCCTTCAAATCCTCTTACTTCTGTAAATTCAACATTATTTAATGTCTCTTTTGTGACTACCTCATATACAGTTCTAAGAGCAGCTTCCATTACACCGCCTGTTGTTCCGAAGATTACAGCTGCTCCGGTTGATGATCCCATAATAGAATCAAAATCTTCTTCTTCTATATTGTTAAAATCTATTCCTGCATTTTTTATTAATCTGGCCAATTCCCTTGTAGTAAGTGCAACATCAACATCCCTGTATCCTGAAGCATTCATTTCAGGTCTTTTGCATTCGTATTTTTTTGCTGTACATGGCATAATTGATACTGTAAATATGTCTGCCGGATCTATACCACTTTTTTTCGCATAATAAGTTTTTGCTATTGCTCCAAACATTTGTTGAGGAGATTTGCATGTAGAAATATTATCTAAAAGTTCCGGGAAAAATGCTTCCGCATAGTTTATCCATGCAGGGCTACACGATGTAATCATTGGAAGCGTTCCACCATTTTTAAGTCTTGACAACAATTCATTACCTTCTTCCAATATTGTCAAATCTGCTGCAAAATCAGTATCAAAAACCTTGTCAAACCCTAACATTTTAAGTGCTGATACCATTTTACCTGTAACTTTTGAGCCTCTTGGCAATCCAAATTCCTCACCTAACCCTACTCTTACAGCAGGTGCTGTTTGCACTATAACATGTTTTTTTGGATCATGTAAAGCCGACCAAACTTTTTCTGTTTCATCATTTTCATATATAGCTCCAACAGGACAGACAGCTGAACACTGTCCGCAAAATGTACATAATGTCTGATTTAAGTTTTCATCAAAGCTTGCACTTACAGAAGTGTTTATAGATCTGTAGGAAGGGCTTAAAATCCCCACCATTTGTGTTTCCTGACAAGTTTCAACACATCTCATACATTTGATGCATTTGTTGCGGTCTCTTACTAAAACGCCTGATGTATTGTCTATATTATATATATCTATCTCGTTTTCCAAATTATAGTTTCTTATATGGAATCTTTCACAAAGCTGTCTAAGTTCACAAGTAGCATTTCTAATGCAGTTTAAACAATCATTTGGATGATTTGCAAGTATCAGCTCTAAAACACCTTTTTGTAATTCTCTGACTTCTTTAGTGTTTGTATATATTTCTGCTCCGTCATAAACCTTTGTAGAACAAGAAGTCACAAACTTATGAGCAGTTTTGTCTTCCACGACGCAAATTCTGCAGTTTGCCTTTATTGCCTGGTCCGGGTGATTACATAAAGTTGGTATATAATACCCTGCAGACTTTGCTGCTTCTAATATTGTAATTCCTTCTTCAACGGTTATATTTTTATTATTAATAGTTAATGTACAAGTTTTCATAGTTACCTCCTAGTTAAAAATATCATAAAAGTGTTGTATTGCTGTAACCATTACTGTAGGTGCAGCTGTACCTAAGCCGCAAAAAGAACAGTTCTTCATAACGTTTGCTATGCTTTTAACAGTTATTAAATCTTCCTGCGTTGCAGAGTTATCCGCTATTCTATGGGCTATTTTTAATAATTGTCTGTTTCCTTCACGGCATGGTGTGCATTTTCCACAGCTTTCATGAACAAAGAATTCTTGAACAGTTACCATAAAATCTGCAACATTGTTTGTATCATCAGCAACCAAAACAGCACCGGATCCTATACTGTATCCTTCTTTATTAAATGCTTCATAGCTGTAGCTAATATCAAGCATCGTCTTAGGAATTATCGGTCCGGAAGCACCACCGATCTGGGCAAATTTAAAACTTCTGCCATCTTTTATTCCACCGCCTATGTCATATATTATTTCTCTTAATGTAACACCAAAAGGAATTTCATAAACTCCCGGTTTTTCTACATTGCCGCATAAACTTATTAATTTTGTTCCCTTGCTTTGTTCCGTACCCAAGCTTAAGTATTCATCTGCATCCTTGGTAAATAACGTAGTAACTACGCAATATGATTCAATGTTGTTAGCTAAAGTAGGTTTTCCAAACAAACCTGATTCTGCTGTCCTTGTAAATTTTATCTTTGGTCTGCCGCCGCTGCCTTCTATTGATTGTATCAGAGCAGTTGTTTCCCCACATATAAATGCTCCTGCTCCTGAAATTACTTTAATATTAAAGCATAAATCAGTTCCTAAAATATTGTCTCCTAAAAATCCATGTTCTTTTGCACTATTTATAGCTTGTATCATAATTTCTTTTTGTTTACCGTATTCTTCTCTAATATAAATATATCCTTCTTTACCTCCTACTGTATAGGCAGCTATTGTCATACCTTCAATAATTCTGTAAGGATCATATTCCAGAAAATACCTATCTTTAAATGTTCCCGGTTCTCCTTCGTCAGCATTGCACAAAATATACGAATCTTCCTTTACTTTGGCTGCCTGCTCCCATTTCCTACCTGTAGGAAATGCTGCTCCGCCTCTACCTCTAAGTCCGGAACTTTTAATAGTTTCAATAACTTCCGCAGGAGTTATTGACAATACCCTTTTTAACCCTTCATAACCTCCAACTGATAAATAATCATCAACTGTATCTACATTAATATTTTTTAAATTTTTAGTTAAAATACTAACTGCTTTTTTCATATTATTCACCTCGATATTTTTTGATTATATTGGTAACCTTAGATTCATCCAAGTTCCCGTAAACATTTTCCCCTATTCTAATAGCAGGCGATATATCACATGCCCCAAAACAAGAGCTATATTCAAACGAAAACATGCCGTCAGGAGTTATTTGTCCAATTCCAATTCCCAGTTCTTTTTCTATTGCTTTTTTAATATTTTCAAATTTTGTTACCTTACAGCATGTACTGCTGCAAACCTGAATAACATATTTACCTTTTGGCTTGTCCGATAATGCAGAATAAAATGATATAACATCATAAACATTGCTTACAAATATATTTAATTTTTTGCTAATATATTCTGCTTCTTCTTTTGTTATATAATGCTCCAAA
>SWCH01001447.1_pt1 | contig 11502 bp, 11 predicted proteins | sample 4690051 | NCBI WGS metagenome assembly SWCH01 (sample SAMN10267282, study PRJNA491770) | bioreactor metagenome | isolation source: DHS bioreactor inoculated with | place: Japan: off Shimokita Peninsula | reverse complement strand
AGTTGTTTTTTTGTTTTTATTATATATGATGCGAATGGTTTTTTTACTATTCGCTTTTTATTTTAATTTATAAATCGCAATGTGTTGCTGAATATTATATATATAATTTAGAAATGATAAACATTAATAGTTAATATTTATTATGGGAATATCTCAAATATATTTTAACAACAGGAGGAATCAATGGAAAAGTTTTTCAAATTAAAAGAAAGCGGTACTACAGTTTCTACGGAAATCATGGCTGGTTTTACTACTTTTTTTGCCATGTCTTATATTATCTTTGTTAATCCTGCAATATTATCGGCAACAGGAATGCCATCACAAGCAGTTTTTCTGGCTACAATTTTTGCAGCAGTAATAGGAACTTTAATCATGGGTCTTTTTGCAAATGTACCATATGCGCAGGCTCCAGGTATGGGACTGAATGCATTTTTCACTTACACTGTATGTTTTGCCCTTGGATTTACTTGGCAGCAGGCATTAGCACTGGTATTTATCTGCGGTTTAGTAAATATTACAATTACGGTAACTAAAATTCGTAAAAGCATAATTAAAGCTATTCCTGATAGTATACAAAATGCTATCGGCGGCGGAATAGGAATATTTATAGCATATATAGGTGTAAAAGGTGCAAATTTTATAGAATTTACTTCTGAAGGTGCAAATATCCTTTCAGTTAATGGTCAATCATTTACTCCAGATGGTACTTTTAGCGGAATATTTTCTGTAGTAACAAACGGTGGAATTATTCCTGCAATAGTTGATTTTACAAATCCTGCAACTCAACTTGCATTAATTGGCCTTGTTATTACCATTGTATTGTTAATTTTAAATACAAAGGGTGCTATCCTCATTAGTATTATTGCAACAACTATAATTGGAATTCCTTTAGGAATTGTTGATTTTTCATCGGTAAGTATTAATTCTGCAAGTATTAGTTCTGCATTTTCAGAATTGGGAATTACATTTGGAGCAGCATTTGGAAAAGAGGGTTTAATGTCATTATTCTCTGATGCTTCACGCATACCTCTTGTTATTATGACTATATTTGCTTTTAGTTTATCAGACACTTTTGATACTATTGGCACATTTATAGGCACAGGTCGCAGAAGCGGAATATTTAGTGAAGAGGATCAAAAGTCACTTGAAACAAGCACGGGTTTCAAATCTAAAATGGATAAAGCATTATTTGCAGATGCAATTGCAACATCTGTAGGTGCTATAATAGGAACTTCAAACACTACTACATATGTAGAAAGTGCAGCCGGTATAGGTGCCGGTGGAAGAACTGGGTTAACCAGTGTAGTTACTGCATTATTGTTTTTAGCATGTATTTTGCTTGCCCCTATAGCAAGTTTAATACCATCTGCCGCAACTTCTCCGGTTTTAATAGTTGTTGGTATTATGATGCTTTCTTCTTTTAAAAGTATTGATTGGGATAACTTAGAAGAGGCAATACCTGCATTCTTTGCTGCAGTGTTCATGGCTTTTTGCTACAGTATATCATATGGAATAGCTGCTGGATTTATATTTTACTGCATAGTTAAATTATGTAAGGGAAAATTCAATGAAATTCACCCAATACTATTTGTTTCTGCTATTTTATTTTTGATAAACTTTATAGTTCTTGCAATCTTATAATAATATATGGACTTAATAACAATTTCATAATATATGATTATCTTTAGTATTACACAAGCCTCCAATTGTGATAATTCAAAAGGATATTAATAAACATAAGGGATTATCTGATGTAGAATTAATTTTCTATATTAAAGATAGTCCCTTATGTTATATAAAAACATTTCATTAATAATTGTTAATTACCATAATTTCACCTATAATTTTCTTAAAACATCTACAATATAAAACATCAATATTTGCTTCTGTTTGAATTTAACTTGCATTTTCAATTATTTTACATTTATATTTTGTTTTATTACTTGTTGTATTTATGAATAATATTTACGCTTTGTTGCAAATAACATCATATTTTTTATATAATTTAATATTTTTTTATTATTTTTGCATTTTTATATTTACAACTTGCATTTCATATGATATAATCATTACATAATATAAAACATGGAGGTAATGTTATGAGCTTGATGGTGAAAGATATAAAAGACGTTGTTGCAAAAATGAATTTTAGAAGATGTGGAACTATTACATGTATTTACAATGTTGATAATAAATGCAGCCAAAAAGAATGCGAATTGCATGAAAGAGGATTAAAACAAGAAGAAGATTAAATTAAAATGAAAAATAAAGAATAAAAGGAAGGTGTCCAGATTAGTTGCCTTCCTTTTTTATTTAACAATTTATTTAACAATTTATTTACTAATTGAACTATCTATTTCTAAATTTTCTAATGATTTTATTGCTCGAACCGCATCCCAATAAAAGCTGTTTTCTCCTAACATGTCAGTTAGCCCTACCTTGTCAAACATCGTTTTTACATTATCCTGTACTCCACAAAACAATACTTTAACATTATCATTAGAATAGTTTGATACTATTTTCTCAAATTCACAAACTACAGACTCATCAATGCTTGTCACTGCTCTCATAGAAAATATAATATTTTTAGCATTGTTTAGCTGTCCAACTGCCTGAATTAGCTTATCTTTAGTTACGAAAAACAACGGCCCTGTCAGATAAACCATTTTAGTATATGTATGATCTGTAGATATTTCATGTCCATTCATTCTATTTAAATCCACATCACTCACATCTATTTTCAATTCACAATTTTTGATAACAAATAATACTATTGCTATAAAAACACCTATTAATATGGCAATTGTAAGGTCGAACATAACAGTTGCAACCATTGTCACACCAAATTCTATAATAGAAATTCCAAATTTTTTATCAAATATGTATCTAATTTCATTCCACTCATTCATTCTCCAGGCAGTCATTATAAGAACTCCTGCAAGTGCAGACAATGGAATTATAGACATAACAGAACCCAATAAGAACATAGAGCCCAATAATCCAACGGAATGAAATATGCTGACAAGTCTGGTTTGACCTCCTGATTTGATAGCTACACTGGTACGCGCTATAGCCGCAGTAGCCGGAACACCTCCAAAAAATGGTATAATTACATTTCCAATGCCTTGAGCTACTAGTTCTCTGTCTGCATTCAATTTTTCATTTTTCATTTTACCGGCAGATGCACCGCATAATAAACTCTCTATCATGCCAAGCATTGCAATGCTTAGCGCCGGTCCCATGAGATTTTGAAGCTCTGCAAACGACATTCCGGCAAAACTAAGTCTGCTTTGAGGTAATAGAGTTTTAGGAATTTCACCCACTACGGTTACCGGTAAATCAAATACCCAATTAATTAAAAGTGCTGCAATAATACCCGCCAATGATGATGGAAATTTAGAACTCCATTTTTTCGGCCACAAAATCATAATTATAATTACCATGATTCCAAATAATATGGCGTACATATTTGGCGAGAAACCAAGTTCCCCATATGAGAAAATTTTTTGTAGAGCATTTTCTCCATGAGAAGTTGTACCAAAAAAATTGTCAACTTGTCCAAGAGCAATTATTATTGCAATACCTGAAGTAAAACCTGTTATGACAGATGACGGAATAAATGAAACAAGCCGCCCAAAGTGTAATGCAGCAGCTAATAAAAGTATAATTCCTGATATAAATCCTGCAATAAAAACTCCATCTATTCCATGTTTAACAGAAAGAGTAAGTAAAATAGCTGTCATTGCACCGGTAGGTCCGGATATTTGGTATGATGCACCTGAAAACCCGCCTATTAAAATTCCGGCAATAATTGCTGTTATAAGTCCTGCAGCTGCATCGGCTCCCGAGCTGACACCGAAGGCAAGTGCAAGGGGCAGTGCAACTGCAGTAACTGTTAAACCTGCCATAAAGTCCTGCAAAAATTTTTTTTGATTGTAACCATTAAACTCAAGCCTTAAGTCTTGAAAAAATTGTGTTACCATTTGTCTCTCCCATTTTATAAATTGTTATACTGTTTTAGATATCAGCATACAATCATGAGTTTAGCATAGTATTGAGGAATAAACAACAAAAAATCGTTGATATTCAGCGATTTTTCGTGCAAACATTTACTTTTGTTCATTCCTTTGGAAATCAGTTAATCTGAATTTCTAAATCTCCAACTATTACTTTATCTATTTTAGTTATATCTATAGGTTGAGCAAATATCAAATTTAATGTTGCAGTAAGTGAATTGGTACTGGTACCGCTGCTTATTATTTCTACTTTAGACCCATCTTCCATTATAACTTTTGCAACATCATGCAATTTATGTCCTGGATTTTCTATATTATCTATTAAATTATTTTTCATTTGTACATTTAATGCTATAGGAGAAATCTTTATATTTTTAACTGTATATCTTTTTCCTTCAATTTCAACATTTTTATTCACATTAATCGTATGTGTTGTATTTTTGTAATCTATTTAAAAAAAAACTTCCCAATTTCCTTTTTTTGTATTTATTTTATCTGTTGTACTGTATATCAAATTATAATTTTTAAGTTCATCCATATTCTTAATATTAAATATATAATACTCATATTTTATGCCATTTTCATCCTCATAAAGCACAAAGTCACTGTATAAACTGCCATCTGGATTGTTTTTATTTGTGAAATAAACTTCATTTATATCTCTTTGTTCAGGATTCATCAAAGCAAATCTAATACAAAGTTTTTCCTCTGCAAAGCCAATATTATCCACATTTATGTCATTTAAATTATCTCCTAATGAAATATTTAAATTTTTTATAGGCAATATTTCGTCAGGTGTCATGTCATTTATCTTTTTTATTTTTTCCTTAACATCTTCTGATGTGTTATCTTCTGCAGCATTTGCATGAGTTTTCTTATCATTTTTTATTAAATATTGATTTATATATTCTTGATTGGTATTTAAGAAATCATATGGCTCAAAACTCGTTTCTTGTTTGTTTATACTGTATTCGGTTATATCAGATAAAGTTAAAGTTAATTTATCTCCGGCCGTTTTCTTCTCTGTATTACCTATTAAAATAAATGTAGCCTTATTATCATCAGGATTATCATCTTTTATTTCATTCCACGAGTATCCTCCGGAACCTTTCATGTCTAATCGAAGCTGTTCAATATATATATAATCTGATTTATCAAAGCTTTCGCCATTTTCCTTTATTAATTCAAACACTATATAAAATGAATTCTCATCTCCCACCATGCTTGCAACATTAAAGATTATACCGTTTGAAGAATAGCTTTTATCTATAACTGTTCCCATATCATTAACATATTTAATATTTTCTCCAAATATCTTATTATAAATGTTTGATAACCCTCCCTGTGCAAATACTGCTGCAAAGGAAAGAATTATAGTCATAGCAGCTGCTAATGGTATAATATATCTTTTTTTCGTTCCATGCTTATAACTGAGTCCTGCTTTAATCATTGTAATCTCTTTTATTTTATTGACTTCTTCTTTAGATATTTCGACTTCATTTATGTTTAGCTTTTCATTTTCAATATCATAATCGTCTAATAATTCATCTATTTTTCGCATTTATATCACCCTTTCATTATTATATAATTATTCCTTTACTGATAAGTGCTGTCTTTAACTTATCTTTTCCCCTGTATAATTTGTTTTCTACCATCTTTGTGCTTATATTTAATGATTTAGATATTTCTTTTATAGATTCAAATAAATAATACCGCCTGATAAATATATCTTTGTCAGGTTGTTTCAAATCATTTATAGTCTCATTAATAATACTTTTATTTATATTCCTGGAAACTTCACTATCTAAATCAAAATCCATTTCCATATCATTTTCCTCTAGGGGCAGAACATCATGTTTAACGACCTTTCGCCTGTATGTATTTATACTGACGTTACGTGCTATAGATATAATATAGTTTTTTAATATACCCTTGTCTTTATTATAATTGTCTATTGATTTCCACAATTCTACAAAAACATCTGATACGCATTCTTCAACATCGCTCTTGTTTTCATAACCGATTATCCGAACGGCTATAGTTTTAACCAATCCGCCGTATATATCAATTGCAGTTGACAATCCTTTGGACGGGTTATTTTTCAAAAGCCGCACTAATTTTTTATCATTCAAAATTATTTCCTCCTACCTTCTAAGAAGCTTCTCATATATATATTCACACAAAATATCATTTTTCACTCACATTAATTTTAAAAAAATAAGCGAATACTTTTCGCCCATTTAATCAGTTATGTAATTATACTTATTGTTTAATTTCTATAATTTTCAGAAATGTCTTTATCAAATATTATTACGATGTCATAGTGACATCGCAATATTAATGCCGGCAATTGAAGTTTATTTAAAATAACTTATGGCATCAACTGTATTTTCAAGATACTTTATTGTAGTATCGTATCTTGAAGTTGCAAAGCACATGAACAGCACATCTATAATGTATAATTGCGACATACGAGATGACGTTGCAGCACTTCTAAAAGGTGTTTCTATACTTGATGGAGTACAAAGGTTAATTTTAGAAGCTTTTCCTAACGTACTTTTACCATATTTAGTAATACCTATAGTATTTATATTTTTTGAATTTGCTAATTCAATAAGCTTAACTGCTTCTATTGTTTCTCCAGAAGCTGAAATTCCGACTACTAAATCATTATGTTTTAAATTTGCTATTGTTGTCGCTGTCAAATGAGTATCCTCGAAAGCATAAGATGTTTTGTTTATTCTTAAGAATTTTTGTTGCGCATCTTTTGCAGCAATAAATGATGCTCCCATGCCATAAAAAACTATTGAATCAGCTTTATTAATAAATTCTACACAATTTTTAATTACTTCCTCATCTAAAATATGCATGGTTTCATCTATAGATTTAACAGCATTGTTTCTTATACTTTGAATTAAGGATTTAATAGTATCATCTTTTTTAATATCTGTATATGATGTATCATTGAGAGAATTCATATCCCCAATAACCCTCATTTTAAGATCCTGATACCCTCTTAACCCGAGAGATTTACATAATCTAACAACTGCTGAACTGCTGGTTTTACTCAACTCTCCCAATTCATACACGGTCAGCGACACAAACTTATGTGGATTATTTAATATGAACCTTGCAATTTTTCTTTCCGAATTAGGTAAATCATTTATAACATTTTTTATCATCATCAGCCCACCTGATTTAAGCTCCATAAAATTACCTCCACAATAATATATTTTCTTATTTTTGAATAGCTTCAAGTGCCTTTCTTATATAACCTTTATTTTCATCTAATATTTTTTTTGCATCAATTATATTTAGTTTTGAAATAATTATGAATATTGCCAGCTTGCAATTATAATTTGTTGTAACTAATATTTTTTCTGCTTCCTCTATAGAAACGCCTGTAGCTTCCATAACAATGCTTTTACATCTATCTCTGAGTTTATCATTAGATGCTTTTACATCAACCATTAAATTTTGATATACCTTACCATATTTTATCATAACACCAGTTGAAATCATATTCAAAACTAATTTTTGTGCAGTGCCTGCCTTCATTCTCGTTGATCCTGTTACAGCTTCCGGTCCTGTTACAGGGCAAATCGGCACCCTGCAAATTCTACTAAGTTCAGAATAAGGGTTATTATTTACTCCAATGGTTACAGCACCTATACTATTGGCATATTCTACTGCACCTAGTACATACGGTGTTCTGCCACTTGCTGTAATTCCTATTAAAACATCTTTTTCATCAAAATCAATTGATTTTAAATCTTCTATGCCAAGCTGCAAATTATCTTCTGCACCTTCTATAGCTGTAAGTATTGCCTTTTCTCCTCCTGCTATAAATGCCTGTACAACTTCTGGGTCTGTTCCATATGTGGGTGGACATTCTGAAGCGTCTAAAATTCCAATTCTACCACTTGTACCAGCTCCTATATATATTAACCGCCCACCTATATGAATTTTTTCAACTATTAAATCTACAGCTCTAGCAATTTCATTTATTTCTTTTTCTACTGCTAATGCAACCTTTTTATCTTCTTCATTTATCATCCTAAGCATCTCAATTGTTGAAACGCTGTCTATATTAACTGTATTATTACACCTGTTTTCTGTTATTAAATCTTTTATATCTATTGTTCTCACCCCTTATATAAATGACATGCTACACGATGATTATTTCCCATGTCTATTAACTCTGGCCTAATTTCTTTACAAATATTCATTACGCTTTCACACCTTAAATTCAATGGACAGCCTTTTGGAGGGTTTACAGGACTTGGAACATCTCCTTTTAATATTATCCTCTTCTTTTTTTGTAAAGGATCTTTAGATGGTACTGCGGATAATAAAGCTTTTGTATATGGATGCACAGCGCTAGTATATATTTGTTCTGTATGGCCAGTTTCAACTATTCGACCTAGATACATAACAGCTACAGAATTGCTAATATGCCTTACCACATTTAAATCATGAGAAATAAAAATGTAGGTTAAATTTAAATCTTTTTGCAGCTCTATAAGCAAATTTAAAATCTGTGATTGTATAGATACATCTAATGCTGAAACAGGTTCATCTGCAACAACAAAACTTGGTTTACTAATTATAGCGCGTGCTATGCTTATTCTTTGTCTTTGTCCTCCGCTAAATTGATGGGGATATCTGTCAAGTTGATCTTTAGTCAATCCTACTTTATCAATAACCCATAATATTTGTTCTTCTATTTCTTTTTGACACATGTTAAAATGAGTTCGTAATGGTTCAGAAAGAAGCTTATTCACTGTCATCCTTGGATTAAGAGAACTATATGGATTTTGAAAAATAAGCTGCATATCCTTTCGCTTTTTTCTCATTTCTTCTTTGGAAAGTTTTAGCACATCGTCATTACGAAATGTAATTTTTCCTGATGTAGGCTCTATAATTCTTAATATGCTTCTACCTGTAGTAGATTTACCGCAACCCGATTCCCCTACTAAGGCAAAAGTTTCCTGTTCATTAACCTTAAAACTTATATCATCAACCGCATGCACATATCCTGTTGTTTTTTTAAAAACTCCTCCTTTTACCGGAAAGTATGTTTTTAAATTTTTAACTTCTAACAATACTTTATTCATTAGTTATCACCACTTTCCGCATAAAGCCAGCATCTACATTTATGTCCATCTGCAATTTCTACTAATTCCGGAGATTTATCCTTACATATTTTCATTTTTTTATTGCATCTTTCTTCAAATCTACATCCTTTTGGCATATGTCCGCCTGCAGGAACCATACCTGGTATAGTAAATAAATTTTTACTTTTATCACCAAGTGATGTCACTGCTTTTAATAAACCACTTGTATATGGATGTGCCGTGCTGTGAAAAAGTGTTACTACATCTGTCTCCTCCACTATTTGACCTGCATAAAAAACAGCAACTTTTTCACAAGTTTCCGCTATAACTCCTAAGTCATGTGTAATCATTATTATTGATGTATCAAATGATGTTTTAAGTTCATTCATCAAGTCAAGTATCTGCGCTTGTATAGTAACATCTAACGCTGTTGTAGGTTCATCAGCAATCAAAAGTTTAGGTTTACATATAAGTGCAATAGCTATCATAATTCGCTGCAGCATACCGCCTGACAGCTGGTGAGGATATTCCTTCAATATTTCTTCTGCTCTAGGTATTCCAACTTTTTTTAACATTTGCAAGGCCATATCACTCATATCTCTTTTACTTAAGTTTGTATGAAATTTTAATGCTTCTATAATTTGTCTCTCTATAGTAAAGATCGGATCCAATGCTGTTATTGGTTCTTGGAATATCATAGATATTTCCTTCCCTCTTATTTTTCTGATTTCATTCTTATTTAATGATAAAATATCTAAATTACCCTTTTCACTACGGAAGTTTATCTTTCCACCACTTGTCTTAAGGGGAAATGATAAAAGCTGCATTGCTGCTAATGCCGTAATACTTTTTCCGCATCCTGATTCTCCAACTATACCATAACTTTGTTTTTTCCCTACATTAAAACTTACATTATCAATTAGTTTTTTATTACCCTTTTCTGTAATTAAATCAATATTTAAATTCTTTACTTCTAAAATATTTTCCATATAGAAACTCCTCATTCAGATTTACAATTTTAATTTAGGGTCTAAAACATCTCTTAAACTATCCCCTAATATGTTAAAAGAAAGTATAGTACATATTATAAATACCGCTGGAGCTATTGCAAGCCAAGGTGCTCTTTCCATATATTTTCTGCTTTCACTTAACATAGACCCCCATGATGGGTCTGGCGGCTGAATTCCTAACCCTAAAAAACTTAATGATGCTTCTGTTAATATAGCACCTGACAATGCCAATGTAGCTTGTACTGTAAATGGTGCTAAAATATTAGGAGTTATATGTTTTAATATTATATTAATAGGCTTTAATCCTATACTTTTTGCACTTGTTATATATTCCATAGATTTTACTGAAATTACTGATGCCCTTACGGTTCTTGTAAAAACAGGAGTATTAACTATGCCTATTGCAATCATTGTATTTCCTAAACTTGGTCCAAGGGCTGATACTATAAATAATGCAAGCAGTATAGACGGAAAAGCAAACAATACATCCATAAAACGCATTATTATGCTATCTACTGCCCCTTCAAAATAACCTGCTATAATTCCAAATATGTATCCGCATGTAGCAGATATACCAACAGATATTATACCTACCTGAAGCGAAACCTTAGCTCCATAAATTATTCTGCTAAAAACATCTCTTCCAAAATTGTCTGTTCCAAATATAAATTCTCCATTTGGTGAAATAAGTTTACTTTTTGTAAACATTTCAGTTATATCATATGGTGCTATTTTAGGAGCAAAAATACTTAATAAAATAATTATAGAAACCCCAATAAATCCAATTCTTCCTATTGGATCTTTTAATAACTGCTTAATAATATTAATAATTCCTTTTAATATTTCAACTATATTTTTCATAAAATCACCTGCTTATTTATAGGTTATACGAGGGTCTACATAAGTATAAAGTATATCAACTATTAAATTTACCATTACGTAAATAAATGCTATGAATAATATACAGCCTTGTACTACCGGATAATCCCTCTGATTTATAGCAGTAAGTACCATCTGACCTAATCCCGGTATAGAAAATATTTGCTCTGTAATTACTGTACCTCCAAGAAGGCCGCCAATTTGCATACCAATTAAAGTTATAATAGGAATAAGTCCATTTCTAAGAGCGTGTACAAATATTACAACTCTCTCTGATGCTCCTTTAGCTCTTACCGTTTTTATAAAGTCTTGTCTTAATACTTCGAGTACAGATGAACGTGTCATCCTCATTACAGAACCTGACATTATTGTTCCAAGCACTATTGCAGGTAAAATCATAATTTGCAAATTAACTTTTGCATTTTCAAAAAAACCTACGTAACCAACAGGAGGATAATACTTGAATTTCAATGATAAAAA
>SWCH01002209.1_pt1 | contig 11552 bp, 10 predicted proteins | sample 4690051 | NCBI WGS metagenome assembly SWCH01 (sample SAMN10267282, study PRJNA491770) | bioreactor metagenome | isolation source: DHS bioreactor inoculated with | place: Japan: off Shimokita Peninsula | reverse complement strand
GGTGACAGGGATGATTTCCTTTGCGAGACGCCCGTTCTCCTGTGCTGCGACAGCCTTGTTCTGGCTGCGCACGGCAAAGGCGTCCTGATCGGCGCGGCTGACGGAGAAATCCGCCGCCACGTTCTCGCCCGTCTCCGGCATGGAATCGATGCCATACTGTTTCTTGAGCACCCTGTTGACGAAGCGCCAGCCAATCGTGGTGTCGTAGATTTCCGCATGACGCGAGAAGGCCGTTTCGGCCTTCGGCATGACGAAGGGGGCGCGGCTCATGGATTCCACGCCGCCGGCGATCATGATCTCCGCCTCGCCCGCCTTGATGGCGCGCGCGGCGATGGTGATCGCATCCATGCCCGAACCGCACAGGCGGTTCACCGTGGAGCCCGGCACCTCAATGGGCAGGCCCGCAAGAAGCACGGCCATGCGCGCCACGTTGCGGTTGTCCTCACCGGCCTGGTTGGCGCAGCCATAGAACACATCGTCCAGCGCCGCCCAGTCGACCTTCGGGTTGCGCTCCATCAGCGCCTTGATGGGCAGGGCTGCCAGATCGTCTGCGCGAACGGAGGAAAGCGCGCCGCCGAAACGGCCGATCGGCGTGCGGATGTAATCGCAGATGAAAGCTTCAGCCATGAGTGAGGTCTCCTAACCATCAATGCCGGGCAGCGCCCGGCCGCCGCGTGCGCCACGCGGGCCAAAAAGATCATGCGCCCTTATGGGCCGCTTCAGTACGGGCTTTCAAGTCGCGCAATGTCGCAAGCTCGAGTTCGGTGGGCGGCGGCGTCTCTTCGACACCGTCTGAAAACGTCACGGTCCAGCCGCAGGTCTCCTGCACCTGATCGCGCGTGACGCCCGGATGCAGCGACACGACGGTGAACTCCTTCGTCACCGGGTCGGGCTTCCAGATCGCAAGATCGGTGATGAGCAGCGTCGGCCCCCTGGTGTCGATGCCGAGCTTCTGACGGTGGTCGCCGCCATCGCCATGTCCAAAGGAAGTGTAGAAGTCGATCTTCTCCACCATGCCCCGCTTCGACTGGGCGAGCGTGATGTAGACCTCCTGCGAGGAGGTGGCGATTTCCGGAGCGCCACCGCCGCCGGGAAGCCGCGTCTTCGGGCTGTCATAGTCACCGATGACGGTGGTGTTGATGTTGCCGTATTTGTCGATCTGGGCCGCGCCCAGAAAGCCGATGGTGATGCGCCCGCCCTGCAGCCAGTAGCGGAACATTTCCGGCACCGCCACCGTGGTCAGCGCGGTGTCGCACAGTTCGCCATCGCCAATCGAGAGCGGCAGCACATCCGGCGCGGTGCCGATGGTGCCGGATTCATAAATCAGCGTGATGTCGGGCGCATGCGTCAGGCGCGCGATGTTGCAGGCAGCCGAGGGCGCGCCGATGCCGACGAAACACACATCGTCATTCTTCAGCGCGCGCGAGGCGGCAATCGTCATCATTTCATTGGGAGTGAATTCGGGCTTGCTCATCCTGCGTCCCTCAGCTTCTCGACGCGGCCTGCGAAATCCTCGGGCGTCGCATCAAGCACATTCTTCTGCATCCAGTCGCGGAACAGCTCGCGGTCTGCGGCGATCTTGTCCCATTTCAGATATTCGGCGTTGTCACGCGCGTAATAGCCATGCGTGTAGGAGGGATGCGCGCCACCCGGCACCACGGCGATGTCGGTCACCGTCCAGTGGGGCAGAATGGTCAGATTGGGGTGCAGGTCGGAGAAATCGTCGACGACTTCTTCCACGGTCACGACAGCGCGTTTCGCCGCCAGCACCGCCTCTTTCTGAATGCCGACAATGCCCTCGACCAGAACATTGCCCTTTCGGTCCGCCTTCTGCGCATGAATGAAGACGACATCGGGCCGCAGCGCCGGCACGGCAGCCAGGCTCTCACCCGTGAAGGGGCACTCGATGAACTTGATGTTCGGGTTCACGCGGGCAAGCTCCGCGCCGCGATAGCCACGGAAGATCGCACAGGGAAGCCCGGCCGCGCCCGCCTCATAGGCGTTGGCCATGGCGGCGTGCGAATGTTCCTCGATCTCGAGCTTGTGCGGGAAGCCGTTTTCCACCGCATCGCGCAGGCGGCGCAGAAGCCCCACCCCCGGATTGCCGGCATAGGAAAAGACCAGTTTGCGGGCGAGGCCCATGCCGATCATCTGGTCGTAGACCACATCGGGGGTCATGCGGATCAGCGTGAGATCACGGAAACCCTGGCGGATCGCCTCATGGGCGGCGGCGGTGGGGATGAGATGCGTGAACCCCTCGAAAGCGACGCTGTCGCCATTGCAGAGATTCTCCGCGACCGCTTGCGACAGCGGAACAAAACGCGCCATGGTTTTCCTCAAAAGTTCGTATTGCGAACATAAGTTTTACATGCGATACTTCTTAAATGGAGAATGAAATCAAGTCAAACAACAGTGAGACCCGCGACATCGTCGGATCATTGCAGAAGGGGCTTGGCGTTGTGGAAATTCTGGCCAATGCGCCGGACGGCATGACGCTGACGGAGGTGGCAAGCGAAGCCGGGTTGACGCGTGCAGGTGCACGGCGCCTGCTGCTCACCCTGGTGGCCAGTGGCTATGCGCGCCAGGAAGAACGTCGTTTTTTGCTGTCCGCCAGACTGCTCGGGCTGGCACGGACCTGGATGGGCGGCGCCGCGCTCTGGCATTATGCCGAGCCAATCATGCGCCGCATCTCGGAAACCCTCGGCGAATCCTGCTCCGCGGCCGTCCTTGAGGGAGAAGAAGTGGTCTATGTGGCGCGGGTGGCCGGCCGGCGCATCGTTTCGGTGGCGCTCAATGTCGGCACGCGTCTGCCTGCCTACTGCACGTCGATGGGCCGGGTTCTTCTGTCAGATCTGGACGCGTCCGAACTCACCCGTTTTCTCGCGCAGACGGCGATCAGCGCCAAGACCGAAAGAACGATGACGGACCGGGCCCGGATCACCGAAGCCGTGATGCTGGCCGGCGCGCGCGGCTACGCGATTGTCGACCAGGAACTGGAACTCGGCCTGCGGTCGATTGCGGTGCCCATTCGCAACAAGACGGGACGCATCGCGGCCGCGCTCAATGTCTCCACCCAGTCGGCGCGCTTCACTTGCGCCGAGATGGAGCAGACAATCCTGCCTCTTCTGCAGACGGGTGCGCGGGAAATCGAGGACTTTCTCGCCCTGCAATAGCCCCTTGTCATACACGACGGAAGCATCGTCCAAGGGAAAACTGTAGCGTGTCATGCCGCACTCCTTGATGATCCGGTTGGATGATCGGGAGATTTTTCGATGGTCTGGCGCATGCGGCGCGCAAGGCGGGCTTCCAGCCGCGCTTCGAGAACGCGTTCAAGCACGTCACGTGTCCCCGGGGCCGCATGCCCTTTCGACATTGCAAAAAGTGAATCGACGATGGAGACCTCATCCTGTGGCGACAGGAGAGCCTCGATTTGCGCATCAGTCTGCGCGTCCGAACGGGCGTTGTGAATCGATCTGCTCATGGTCTGGAATCTTGCGCGCCGAACCTGACGGCAAAGCGGCGGCTGGGTGAAATTTTGACGACAGTTTCTAGGCATAACCACGCCGCGCAGCAGGCTGCGCGGCGTCAGGTCTGAGCGGGGGTTTATTGACGGGCCAGGCTGTGGCCCGGATAGGCGGCGGCTGGCGGTGTAAGACGGCGCAGCTCGCCCTGCAGAAGCTCGAAAATATCCATCGCCAGCCGCAGATTGAAGCGCTTGTCATCGAAGAACATGCCGTAGCGGATATCAAGACCGCCAGGGATAATCTCAATGCAATCTTCCAGCGATGAAGAATTGCCTTCGAAGACGAAACCAGGCAACGGAGAAGCGGCGACGCCGCCGACCACGAGCTTCATGGCACTGGTGATATCGTCCACTTCACCAATCACCTCGTAGGATACATTGCGCTGGCGAAGCCACTCTCTCGCCACTATCCCGAGCGGAGACTGCGGATTGGCCAGAACCACGGGTATCGTCGTCGAGCTACGCTTAATCTGCTCACCGAACTCACGCGAACCCATCCATCGCATGTTGTGATCGCAGATCAGATCAGGCCCCATTTCATTGGGATAAAGCGCGCGGAAGGCCGCATCCACCTGCCCAAGGTCGTACATCTCCTCCAGCCGTCTTGAATCAGAGATGCGCCAGCTTACGGTCTCCCTGATTTTGCCCAGACGCCCAAGACCGCCCAGAAGAAGCGGGGCCGTATAGGTGCAGATCCCGACTTTGAGTTTGGAAACGTTTTTCTCGTAACCGACTGTACGAAGGCGGCGTTCCAGGTCGAGCATCTGCCGTATCAGCCCCGAGATCTCTTCCTTGACGATAATCCGGTTGCCGAGTTTCTTGATGAGTGGCGTCCCGATTGCCCGCTCCAGACGCCCCAGATGCATACTGACCGCCGGCTGGCTGATGCCCAGCTTCTGCGCCGCGCCGGTCAGGCTGCGTGTGTCGATGACCGCTTCTGCGGCCCGCAAAGTTGCAAATGAAAGTCCATCCTGTTTGTGCATGCCCATATGCTCTACGCCTCGCTTGATAAGAGGTGGAAATCTGACCCGAAGGACGCCGCCGCGAACGCGGCACGCAACACTTTTGAAAGACGGCAATAACCGTCTGCCCGCACAACGCGTTTCATTCGCGCCATGCAGCTTTGCGGCACTCTCGGCACCGCCATGCATCAGCCGCGCAACGCGCTGCCAATGCGACGCCAACTCATCGCTTCCGAAGCCTTAATGGCGTCGGATCGCGACCTCTGCGGCGCTAAACACCTGTCCGCTGAAACACACGTTCCCCCACAACCCTCACGCCCCCTCTGATCCATACAATGCATGAACGATAGCGGATTCTGATTACATATACAACCTATAGTAGATTATGTGGATATCTTCTCACCTTACGCGCATAATCTCGTCGGATTTTCGAGAATTATCCAGATTTTTCAAATAGATATTATAATATCTCGCCAACATGCGAGCAAACAGGGAATACGGATTTTCCGATAAAATCAGCGTATCTATATACGTATACAACCATGTAAAACGCCGACCCGAAGGGCCGGCGTCCATGTGCTCCGAGGGTGTAACTGTATCGCGCGGGTCAGCGCTCCAGGCGAAAACCGAGAAGTCGCAACGCGTTCAGCGTCACAAGCACCGTAGCGCCAGTGTCGGCAAGGATGGCGATCCACAACCCCGTGATACCAAGCACCGTTGTGACCAGGAACACGGCCTTTAGACCGAGGGCGATCGTGATGTTCTGGCGGATATTGGCCATCGTCGCCCGCGCCAGACGCAGCAGTCCCGCCACATCGCCCACACGATTGCGCAACAGCGCCCCGTCTGCTGACTCCAGCGCCACGTCGGTGCCTGACCCCATCGCCACCCCCACATCGGCCGTGGCCAGCGCCGGTGCATCGTTGATCCCGTCGCCGATCATCATCACCGTATGCCCGGCAGTCAGTTCGCGAATGGCAGACACTTTGTCGTCAGGCAGAAGTTCGGCACGGTATTCCATCGACAGGCTCCCTGCGATGGCTTCGGCGGTACGGGCATTGTCTCCGGTGAGCATCACCGAGCGCACGCCAAGTTCCCTGAGATCACGCATTGCAGCAGCAGCATCCCCTCGGGGTTCGTCGCGCAGGGCGATCACGCCGGAAAGCGCACTGGCCCGGAAGACAGCCGCGACAGTCTTCCCCTCTGCTTCGAGCGCTTCAATACGCGCTTTCGCGTCCGGGGTCATCGCTCCCCGCTCTTCGGCATACCGTGGCGAGCCGACAAACACGGTCTCCCCGCCAAGCTGCGCCTCCACACCCCGACCGGGGATGGCACGCGCATCGCGCCCTGCCTCGAAAGCTATGCCCTGCCCTTCGGCATGGGCGAGCACCGCCTCCGCCAGGGGATGACTTGAACCGGCTTCGACACCGGCAGCCAGCGCCAACACCGCCTTCTCATCCCCCTCAGGCGACCACACATCCGTAACCACCGGGCGGCCGACCGTCAGCGTGCCAGTCTTGTCGAACGTCACCAGATTGACCCGCGCGGCGGCCTCGATCACCGCACCGCCTTTCAACAGCAGGCCGCGGCGCGCACCCGCCGAAAGGGAGGAAGCGATGGAAGCCGGTACGGAGATCACCAGCGCACACGGACACCCGATCAAAAGCAGCGCCAGCGCGCGGTATACCCAGACATCCCAGGCTGCACCTGCAGCCAGTGGCGGCACGATTGCAACCAGAATGGCGAGGGCCACGATTGCGGGCATATAATAGCGGCTGAACCGGTCGATAAAGCGCTCGGTGGGCGCACGCGCCTCCTGCGCCTCTTCGACAAGGCGGATGATGCGCGCGATGGTGTTGTCTTCTGGCGCGCGCGTTACACGCACCTTGATCGCCGCGTCGGTGCTGATCGATCCGGCAAAGACCTCGTCGCCTTCACCTTTTGTTTTTGGCACGGATTCACCCGTCACGGGGGCCTCATCAATACCGGCCATCCCGTCGACGATCGCGCCGTCAGCGGGTATCCGGTCACCCGGCCGCACAACGACAATCTGTCCGATGGCGAGTTCCGACGCCTGCACCTTCCGGGTCTTGCCGTTTTCCTCGAGCAGCGCCGTCTTGGGAACCAGGTCCCCCAGCGCCCGGATACCCGCCCGCGCACGGTTTGCAGCCACACCCTCCAGAAGCTCGCCGACGGCAAAGAGGAAAACCACCAGCGCGGCTTCCTCGGCCGCACCGATAAAGAGCGCGCCGGCCGCCGCCACAGTCATCAGCATTTCGATTGTAAAGGGCATACCGGCACGCAGAGCGGCGAAAGCCCGGCGCGCGACCGGCGCGACGCCGATCAGACAGGCCGCCACAAATGCCCACATGCCCAGTTCACCCGGCAGCACGAACTCCGCTCCCCACGCAGCCGCCAGCAAAAGGCCGGTGAAGATGACGAGACGTCCCTTTCCGGTCCGGTACCAGCTCTTGCCACCATCGTCCGCACCATGAACGTGACCGGCTGCACCATGCCCCGGATCGGACGGTGTTGCATCGTGATCCTGCCGGCTCCCATGACCGCCACAGCACGCGCCCGCAGTGGGGCCGTCGCTGTCGGACGCGCCGGGATTCTGCCGCGTGGAAACCGTATAGCCGAGCTTCTCGACCGTCCGCTCAACTTTTCCGCGTTCGGTCCTGCCCTCATCGAGCGCCAGCGCCAGCGTTTCGGACATAACCGAAACCCTCACGTCGCTCACACCAGGCAGGCGCTCAAGCGCTGTCCGGATCTTGTTCGCGCAACTTGCGCAATCCATGCCGCCCACGGTCCAGGAATGGGTGTTTGCGGCGCGATCATCCTGTTTCAAGGACACGATGATTCTCCTTGCAGTCTATCAACGACCGCAAGATAGGACCTCTAGTCACTAGAGCTTCAAGAGGGAAAAAGATGTTTTTGGTTAGACGGACGAATACACCACTTCGCCGCCGATCCAGGTCGAAACGACCCCCAGATCGTCATCGAGCACGACAAAATCGGCGTCCATGCCCGCCGCCAGACACCCCTTGGCGTGATCCAGCCCGATGGCCTGTGCAGGATAGAGGCTCACCATGCGCAACGCTTCGCCCAGTAACAGACCGACAGTACGGTGGAGATAAGCCACGGTGGAGATCATATCGATATCCGCTCCGGCCAGAGTTCCATCCTCCAGCGTCAGGCGTCCGTTCTCCCGCCTGATGGTCCGCCCGTTCAACTCGAACGACTTCATGTCCGTTCCGATGGTCGACATGGCATCCGTCACGGCAAAAATGCGCGCCGGGCCACTCTTGGCCCGCAATGCAACCCCAATCGCCACCGGATCGACATGAACACCGTCGGCAATAATACCCACCCAGAGCTGTCCGCTATCAAGCGCCGCCCCCACGACACCCGGCTCACGGTGTCCCAGCGGGCTCATCGCATTAAAAAGGTGCGTAACAAGCGACGCGCCAGCCTCCGCATAGGCGAGCGCGGTATGGCAGGTCGTGTTCGTATGACCAAGGCTGACCTTCACCCCGCCATCAACGAGCGCGCGCACCTGATCTACCGTTACGTTTTCCGGAGCAAGCGTCACCATCAACGCCGGGAGACCGCCATGCGCCTCGATCAGGGCGACAAGGTCCGCGTCCTCCATCGGGCGGATCAGAGCCGGATCGTGTGCGCCCTTGCGCTCGATGGAAAGATGCGGGCCCTCAAGGTGCAGGCCGAGAAAGCCAGGCATCCCCGCACGCGCAGCTTCCTGCCCGGCGGCAACCGAAGTCGCAGTCGATTCGCGCGTGTCGGTAATGAGAGTGGGCAAAAGACCGGTGGTGCCGAACATTGCGTGCGCCCGGCAGATTCTCTCAAGACCCTCGACGCCACAGTCACCGTCGAACATCACACCGCCGCCGCCATTCACCTGAAGGTCTATGAACCCCGGCACGATCATGGCGCCGCCCGCTTCGCGCACCGGAAGATCGCGAGCCATTTTTCCGCGCGCTTCGAGCCCGGCGATCTTTCCGTTCTCGACAGTCAGTACATGATTGTCCAGCCAGGTCTGACCGTCAAAAATACGCGCGCCGGCGAGGGCAAAAGGAGACATGGTGCGTTCCGGTGTTTGAGAGTCTGTCAGCGTTCGGGAATTTTCAGCTCGGCAACGAAATCATAGGCATCACCGCGATAGACCGAGCGGGTGAATTCGATTACCCGCCCATTGGGCAGATAGGAAACACGTTCGATGTAGAGAGCAGCCTCCCCGGAAGCGACCTTGAGGAGCGAAGCTTCACGCTCGTCCACATTGCGGGCCGAGATGCGCTGCGTGGCACGGCAGGGCCGGGCCGAACGCCTGTCGAGGGCATCGTAGAGAGAATCCGTCACCGAGGCCGGGTCGGGCAGGAAGCTGCCGATGATTGAAGCCCGCTCGATGGCCATGGGCACATCGTCAGCAATCCGCAGACGCTCAAGCCTCGAAACCGTATCCCCCACCGAAAGGCCCAGCACCATCATCTCGTCCGGTGACGGGGCAGCGACAATGCGCTCCAGCCATTCCGAACGCGACGTGAGACCCCGTCGGGCCATATCCTCGGTGAACGAGGTCAGAAGTGACAGCGATTGTTCAACGCGCGAAACCGAAGGCGCCACGAACGTTCCAGAACCGTGACGGCGGATAAGCCGCCCCTGCTTTACAAGATCGTCCACCGCACGGCGCACGGTGACACGGCTTAGTTCCGTCAGTTCGGCAATGTCGCGCTCAGTCGGAAGGGCCTCCCCTTCACCCAGAACACCGCCGGCAATCGCGTCTTCCAGCAGACGACGCAAGCGCAGATAGAGCGGCCCGGACCCCATGGCCGCGACCCGATCTGCGGTAAAGAGGCCCGGTGCGGTCATCGTCGCTCCTCCCCCGCCATTTCATGCGCAAACGCGCGCAGCGCGAGCTGAACCGCGCCTGAAAGGGCATCTCCCTGCGGCTCTTTAAGAATCGCCCGGTGTCGCGGCGCAAGCCGCCTGGCATATTCCTGCGCCAGCCCACCAAGAAGGCAAAGCCTGTCACACCCCTTAAAAACCACAGTGTCCAGCGCCATGGTGATGTCGCGCACGGCATCGAGCAGGATATCTCTGGCGATGAGATCGCCCTTGCCGTCGTGTTCGAAGATCAACGGCGCGAAGGCACCATAGTCGGCGGGCCGTGCGCTCTGCTGGGCAAATTCCACCATCGCCTCGGGATCATCGTCAAACCGCGCCATGACCGCACGGCTTAACGGCGTGTGCTCACGAATACCGTCATGGGCGAGCAGGGTCTGCTGCAGCAATGCCCGGCCAATTACGGCGCCGCTCGCCTGATCGCCAATGGCAAATCCCCAGCCACCCACATTGCGCAGCGCGCCATTTGAACGCGACACATACACCGAGCCGGTACCGAGTATGGCCATCACGCCATCCTCGTCGCCCAGTGCGCCCTGAAGAGCAATCAGACCATCATGAACGAAGCGGGTATCTGCGAAGGGGAGTGCTTTTGCGAGTTCCTGCTGGCGCTCGCCAACATTGATCCCCGCAAGGCCGAGAAAGGCAGGAATTTCCGACAGCCTGGCGGCATCAACCCCCGCGTCCTTCAGGGCTTCGTCAGCGGCTGCAACAATGTTTTTGCCGATTGCATCCGATGTGGTGAAGATGTTGGCGGAGCCGCGCTTGCCGCGCCCGACAACCCGGCCGTGACGGTCAGCCAACGCCGCCCTGCAACTGGTTCCTCCACCATCTATCGCTATGACGTATTCGCTCATGATTGCTCCTCCACCCAATAATACCAAAAAGATACCTCCAGGGAACAATAAAAAATCATCAACCCCAGAAATCGGCATAACTATCTGATAAAAAATAATATTTAGCGCAGCTCTCCGGAATTTGCCCCGAAAGTGGTGAAATCAGGCTGGACAAATGGTATCTTTTTGGCCTTTAATTTCCGCATTGGAGGAGGCAGAGGGGTCCGGGGAGCCGCGCGTACAAGGGACACAGAAGAACGTTCCCAGCCGCGCAGGGCAATCCGGAAACGCTGACAACGCTTCGTGGGGCTCACGAAACACATCGAATTACCTCCATGGGAAATTCAGCAGCGCCCCGGGGCGCGCTCCAGGCTTGCGCGTCAGGCCACGGAGACACCTCCCGGGCACAACAGGGAGAAGATCATGATGAAATCCACCAGACTGGCATTGCTTGCCGCGACCATGCTGGGTGCGACCGGCACGACGATGGCGCAGGATGCCGAACTCACCATCGAAAGCTGGCGCAATGACGACCTGACAATCTGGCAGGAAAAGCTCATCCCGGCCTTCGAAGCCAAGCACCCCGGCATCAAGGTGACCTTCGCGCCGAGCGCTCCGACCGAGTACAATGCGGTTCTCAACTCCAAGCTCGATGCAGGCACGGCCGGCGACCTCATCACCTGCCGCCCGTTCGACGCCTCGCTCAGCCTTTATGAAAAGGGCCACCTGACGGATCTCAAGGATCTCGAGAACATGTCGAACTTCTCCGACGTGGCAAAGGCCGCGTGGAGCACGGATGATGGTTCTGCGACGTTCTGCGTGCCCATGGCATCCGTGATCCACGGCTTCATCTACAATGCCGACGCCTTCGAAGAGCTCGGCATCGAGCCGCCGAAGACCAATGAGGAGTTCTACGCGGTCCTCGAAAAGATCAAGGAAGACGGCACCTACATTCCCATGGCCATGGGTGCCAAGGACCAGTGGGAAGCCGCCACAATGGGCTACACCAATATCGGCCCGAACTACTGGAAAGGCGAAGAAGGCCGTCTGGCGCTGATCAGCGGCGAACAGAAGCTCACGGATGAGCAGTGGGTCAAGCCACTCGGCGAGATCGCCAAATGGGCTCCGTATCTGGGCGACGGCTTTGAGGCACAGGCCTATCCCGACAGCCAGAACCTTTTCACGCTCGGCCGCGCCGCGATCTTCCCGGCCGGCTCCTGGGAAATCGCCATCTTCAACGATCAGGCGGACTTCAAGCTGGGCGCGTTCCCCCCGCCGGTGCAGAATGCAGGCGACGAATGCTACATTTCCGAT
>SWCH01001244.1_pt1 | contig 11558 bp, 12 predicted proteins | sample 4690051 | NCBI WGS metagenome assembly SWCH01 (sample SAMN10267282, study PRJNA491770) | bioreactor metagenome | isolation source: DHS bioreactor inoculated with | place: Japan: off Shimokita Peninsula | reverse complement strand
TTCCCAACAGCTTTTGCAGGAATTATTTATAAGATGAGAAACAAAAGCTATTTGGGAATATTACAAACAAGCTTAATTTTTTCCATACCTGTTTTTATTTGCTTAAACGCAGGGAGCATTTCAAGCATTATAATATATTCGATTTCATGTCTTCTATTGTTGACAATGGCTATTCTAAATGGTTGGTTTAATGTAAAAAAAATAAATGCACTTTTCATTATTTATGGAGCTGTTGCTTTAGTATCTACAATTTTTATACTTATTATTATTTTAACGCGTCCTTATATACTTGATAGGATTCAAGCTGCTTTTAATCCTTCACTTAATCCACGTACTTCAGGCTGGCTTATAATTTGTGTACGCAATATAATCTCAGGTGCAAAGTTCTTTGGACAAGGTGCTTTAGGCGAATATGGAGAAATTCCTTTGCCAAGCATACATAGTGATTTTGTTTTAACATATTTGATACATAAGATAGGCTGGCTCTCGTTTATTATTGTAATGACAATTATTATGGCATTTATTATTCGTTTGTTTATACTTTGTAAAAAACAAAAAAGTATTTTAGCAAAATTAGTGTCAACTTCAATATTAATTACATTTACAATGCAAGTTATCATATATGTTGCTTATAATTTAGGGTTTCAACTATTATCACCACTTACACTACCTTTTATTTCTTACGGAGGAACATCAATTGTAATGAATATGGCATTAATAGGATTAATGCTATCTATATTTAATACAGGAGATTTATATCATGATGATAAATCTAAATATACTATAAACAAGAAAAAATTATTTGAATATGCAGAGGGTAAGATTATTATTAATATAAATGTTAAATAATAAATTTTATAATGAGAGGAAATTATATTGCAGGAGATTGACTTCTGTCTACGCTATTGACACAAGTACTAGATGATGAAATTAATATCAAAATAATATATAAGTAAAAATTATAAAAAGATACTAAAATTTAATAGTATCTTTTAAATTTTAGGGTATGATAATAGAAAAATAATAAATGAAAGGAGCGTGATTAAATGACTAACTCAAATAGAGTACCCAATAGATTAATAAATGAGAAATCGCCATATCTTTTGCAGCATGCTCACAATCCAGTGGATTGGTTCCCTTGGAGTGAAGAAGCATTCACAAAAGCAAAAGCAGAAGATAAGCCGGTATTTCTTTCTATTGGGTACTCATGATGTTGGTTATTGGTCGACTTGTCACTGGTGCCATGTAATGGCACATGAATCATTTGAAGATGATGAGGTTGCAGAAGTTTTAAACAAAGATTTTGTATGTATTAAGGTTGACAGGGAGGAGCGCCCTGATATAGATTCTGTGTATATGAGTGTAGCTCAAAGATTAACTGGAAGTGGCGGGTGGCCATTGACTATAATAATGACCGCTGAACAAAAACCATTTTTTGCAGGTACATATTTTCCTAAACAATCAAGGTATGGTATTAAAGGTTTATTAGATATATTAAGTATTGTAACGACAAAATGGAAAAATAATAAAGATGAAATTTTGGAGTCCAGCAGCAATATAACTGATATTATTAAAAAACAAGAAAGTATGAGTAAAGAAAAATATAGTTTATCAAAAAATGTAATTCAGTCAGCTAAAGAAACATTCAGGAAAAATTTTGATAAGCGTTATGGCGGATTTGGTAAAAGCCCTAAGTTTCCTCAGCCTAGCAACCTTATGTTTTTAATGAAATATTATGAGATTGAAGATGATGAAAAGGTATTAGACATAGTTGAAAAAACATTAGATGGTATGTATAGGGGTGGTATTTTTGATCATGTTGGATTTGGATTTTCAAGGTATTCAACTGATGATAAATGGCTGGTACCTCACTTTGAAAAGATGCTTTACGATAATGCAGGATTAGTAATTTGTTATACAGAGGCATACCAATTAACTAAAAAAAGTAATATATAAAGAAGTAGTTACAAAGACTCTTGATTATGTTTTAAGGGAAATGACTAGTGAAGATGGTGGTTTTTATTCTGCACAAGATGCTGACAGCGAGGGAGAAGAAGGAAAATATTATGTATTTACACCTAATGAAGTAATAAGAATTTTAGGTGAAGAAGATGGGAAGCACTTTAATAATCATTTTGATATAACTAAAAGAGGGAATTTTGAAGGTAAAAATATCCCTAATTTAATAGATAACGAAAATTATTATGAAACAAATGAAAATATTGAAATGATGATTAAGAAGATGTATGAATATCGATTTAAAAGGACTAAGCTTCACAAGGATGATAAAATACTTACATCTTGGAATGGAATGATGACAGCAGCTTTTGCCAGGGCATATAAAGTATTTGGTGATGAAAAATATTTGCATACTGCTGAAAATGCTCTTAGGTTTATTAAAAAAAATTTAATTGATGAGGATAATAAAATTGGAGTGAGATATAGGGAAGGTTCAATTCTGGGAAATGGTACATTAGATGATTATGCATTTTATATATGGGCTTTAATAGAGATGTATGAATCAACATACGAAATACATTATTTAAAAAGGGCAGTTAAATTTAATGATAAAATGATAAAACTGTTCTGGGACAATGAAAATGGTGGCTTTTTCTTGACAAGTAATGATAGTGAGAGTTTAATATATAGGCCAAAAGAAGTATATGATGGAGCTATGGCATCTGGTAATTCTGTTGCAGCTTTGAATCTTGTAATGCTTTCGAAACTTACCGGTAATATAAAGCTTGAAGAAATGTCAAGAAAACAAATAGATTTTTTTGCAAATATTGTGCATGAATATCCATCTGGATACACTTTTGCTTTATTGTCTGTAATGTATGAACTTTACCCATCAAGAGAGTTAATATGTATTTTAAAGAATAAAGAGGATATTGATAAATTAAAAAAATTAGTAAAAATTAAATGCTTGGCAAATACTGTTATAGTAGCATTAAATAAAGATGAATTAGATGAAGTTTCAGAAGTGATAGAGTTTGTTAAAAACTATAATTTAAAAGATGGAAAATCAACATATTATATCTGCGTAAATAAAGAATGTGAATTACCAACAACGAATTTTGCTGAATTAGAAAAAAAATTGATTTAATTTTATTATTTAAATATATCATATTATATAAAATATATATTTGGGTATAATAGTTTTGAAAGTTAAATAACTTTTAATCAGTAAATTAGGAGGTATATATGCAAATAAAAGCAAGCAACATGGGTACAACAAACCCAGGAGTTAAATGTGTAGTTAATACATGTCATTATCATACCAATGGAGATCATTGTACAGCACAACAAATAGAAGTACAGCATAAAAATGCAAAAAATAGTCAAGAAACTGACTGTGCAACATTTAAACCTAATAATAGTTTTAGTTAATTAAAGATTTACAAATTTGCGTAAAAAGCAAACACCTCATTAAAACAAATAATGAGGTGTTTGCTTTTATACATTAAATCTAAACAATACAATATCTCCATCTTCCACAACGTACTCTTTGCCTTCAAGTCTCATAAGTCCTTTTTCTTTTACGGCATTCATTGTACCTAATTCTTCTGCATCTTTATAAGAGGTAACCTCGGCTCTAATGAAGCCTCTTTCAATATCGGAGTGAATTTTACCGGCAGCTTGTGGAGCTTTTGTTCCTTTCATTATAGTCCATGCTCTTGATTCCATAGGACCGGTAGTGAAATAGCTTATAAGTCCAAGCAAATGATAGCTGGCTCTGATTAGCTTATCAAGTCCTGATTCTTCAAGTCCCAACTCTTGAAGGAATTCTTGTTTTTCATCATCTTCAAGAACGGAAATTTCTTCTTCGATTTTACCACATACAACTATTACTTCTGAATTATCTTTAGATGCATGTTCTTTAACTACATTTACATATTTATTTGTATCTGGAGCTTCTAAATATTCTTCATCTACATTTGCAACATAGAGGACAGGTTTTGCAGTTATTAAATTAAATGTTTTTAATAACTTCATTTCTTCATCTGTATATTCTAAATATCTAGCAGATTTTTCGTTTTCCAATTCTCCAACTAATCTTTTTACAAGCTCAAGTTCAGGTAGGAGTGATTTGTCATTTTTCGATATTTTTGTTAACCTTTCTAGTCTTTTGCTCATAACTTCTAAATCAGCCAGTATAAGCTCTAATTCTATTATTTCAATATCTCTCTTTGGGTCTACTGAGCTTTCTACATGAATTACATTTTCATCATCAAAGCATCTGACTACATGTACAACAGCTTCAACTTCCCTGATATGAGATAAAAATTTATTTCCAAGTCCTTCACCTTTGCTGGCCCCTTTTACTAAACCTGCTATGTCAAAAAATTAAAAACCGGCTGGAACTGTTTTGCCGGAATTACTCATTTTTGTTAAAAAATCTAATCTCCTGTCAGGAACACTTACAACTCCTACATTTGGTTCGATTGTGCAAAATGGATAATTTGCTGATTCAGCACCTGCAGATGTTATTGCATTGAATAATGTGCTTTTACCTACATTGGGAAGTCCTACTATACCTAATTTCATATATTTCGTCCTTTCATTTCGTTAAGGCAATCTTAATTATAATGCCATAAATTATTTCTATTATCTGTATTTAATATCAAGTTATTATATAACATATGATGTACAATTTCAATACATTTCTGCTGATACAAAAAAGTTGCTACGAAACTTTCTCTAAGGGGACATATGTAACGTTTTATTTACTACATTAGTTAGTCTTCGTGAAATATAATATAAATTCCATTTAGAGGAATAATAAGATTTTATAAAAACTTCATTAATTCTTCAGAATTAGTTTATAAATTCTTCAAGTTTATATGATATATTTTAGTATATGTAAAATATAAACAATATAGGAGAATGAAAATGCAGATATTGAAGAATAAGAAGGTAAAATTAATTGCAATTGTATGTGCAGTTTTTTTAGTAATATTTATAGGATTCAAAATTACGAATAAAAATACTGATGTTAAAGATACGATGGCAACAAGCAGTGAAGTTGAACATACTGTTTCAAAAGACAATATAAATGTATCTGTCACAGGAAGCGGAAGTGTAAATCCAACTGATAAAAGAGTAATAAAATCTGAAGAAGACGGAACTGTAAATAGTATTTATGTATCTGAAGGAGATTTAATTGAAAAAGACCAGGTTCTTATGTCACTGAAATCAGATTCTTCTAATGATAATCAAATACAAAGCAAGGATATAAAATTAAATATTGAGAAGGCCCAAAAACAACTAAATGATTTATACGACAGTAAAGGTGATTTGAATATTTACGCTGATGAATCAGGCGTTATTTCTAATATGAAATTGGAGGTTGGTGATCAAATCACTGCTAATTCTACTATAGGTACTATTAGCGATACGAACAATTCATATATTGAAGTGTATTTCACCAAAGATCAATTTGATAAAATTAAATTAGATGACCAAGCGTCTGTTTTTATGACTAAATACTTTTCAACTGTATCGGGTGTTGTAAGTTATAAAGATAGTACACCTGTACAAACAGGCGGGGGAACTTTTGGTTATAAAGTTAATGTAAAAATTAAAAATCCGGGAGGCTACAGCGTAGGCGATATAGCTCAAGTTTCTGTAACAAATTTAGAAGGAACCTATCAAGGAATGAATAACGGAGAAATAATTGAAGTTAAAGAAGAAAGTATAATATCAAAAATAGGTGGAAAGGTTAAAACTGTAAAGGCTGAAAATGGAGAATACATTAATAAAGGTGATATAGTAGCTACTATAGAAGGCGATGATATAGAACTCCAAATTGCTGAGCAGCAAAATATTATAGAAAAAAATCAATCCCAATTAAATGACTTAACTGAAGGAGATACTGTTTACTCTCCTATGAAGGGAACTGTATTGCAGGTTGATGTATCAGGAGAAGAAGTAGTAGACAGAAATACGATCCTTATGACTGTAGCTGACCTTGAAAATATGGAGGTTGTTTTAGACGTGGATGAACTTGATATAACTAAAATAACTTTAGGTCAGCAAGCAATTATAACTACAGATGTATTTAAGGATGAAAGTTTTACAGGTAAAGTAACTAAAATATCTATGGAAGGGCAAACTAACAACGGAGTCACTACGTATAAGGTGACGATACATCTTGACGACAGAAAATCTTTGATGTCAGGTATGAATGTAGACATAGAAATATTATCAGATGAAAGGGACAATGTTATAGTAGTACCAATAGATGCTATTCATAAATTAAATGGCGAATATATGGTAACGATAAAAGACAAAGACGGCAATAAATCTGATGTAAAAGTTGAACTTGGACTTGCTAACAAGGATAAGGTGGAAATTATAAGCGGACTGGAAGAAGGCGATGTAGTAGTTTATAATAAAATACAAGTTGATCCAACTAATCCGTTCGAAGGTGGTGGAGGAGTTATGAGAGTATCACCTGGAGCTAGAGGAGGTCAATAATTGTGATAAATTTAAAAAACATTACTAAAACTTATGATATGGGTTCTGTAAAGGTACAAGTTCTTAAAGGGATAACCTTGCATATAGCAGAAGGCGAATTTGTATCCATTATGGGTCCATCCGGTTCGGGTAAATCTACACTTATGAACATGATTGGATGTCTTGATGTTCCAACTACAGGAGAATATTATTTAGATGGGAAAGAAATAAGCACCTATAATGAAAAGCAATTGTCTAAAATAAGAAATGAGAAGATAGGGTTTATCTTTCAGAAATTTAATCTTCTATCTAAATTGACAGCATACGAAAATGTTGAATTGCCGCTTATATATAGAGGTATGAACAACAAGGAAAGAAAGGAAAGAAGTATTGAGGCTTTGGACAAAGTAGGGCTGTCTGACAGAATGCATCATAAACCTACAGAATTGTCAGGAGGTCAGCAACAAAGAGTTGCTATAGCTAGAGCATTGGCAGGAAATCCGCCGGTACTATTAGCAGATGAACCTACAGGAAACTTAGATTCTAAATCAGGATACGATGTAATGAATTTAATAAAAGAACTTAACAAAGAAGGAAAAACTATAATTCTTATAACCCATGACAATGAGGTTGCAGAGGCAGCTGAGAAAATGGTAACTATAAAAGATGGTATGCTGACAAAAAATATGGCGCTAAAAGATTAAGAAAGGAATTTAAATATGAACATAAAAAGTATAATTAAAATGTCTTTGCAATCAGTTATATCAAATAAAATGAGGACATTTCTGACTATGCTCGGCATAATTATAGGAGTTTTTTCTGTAATAGTTCTTATATCATTAGGACAGGGCGCAACGGCAAGTGTTGTTGACAGCATATCAAGTATGGGTTCAAACATCATTAGCGTCAGTGTATTTGATGAAAAAAAGTTGTTAGATTATAAAGATATTATAGAGATTGAAAAGCTTGAAGGTGTAAACAAGGTTACACCGGTATTTACTGTTAGGCCTACAGTAAAATATGACTTAGAAACAAAACATACCAGTGTTACAGGAGGAAATGAAAATTATCTAAGCATAAATAATTATGAAGTGAAATCAGGCAGATCAATTAGCCCGGTAGATGTAGACTATAGAAACAAAGTTGCAGTGATTGGGTTAACGACAGCAGAAAATTTGTTTGGAAAAGATAATCCGCTTGGCAAAGAAATATCTATAGATGGTGAAAAATATACTATTATTGGAACTTTGAAAGATAAAGGCAGCTCCATAATGGGAGACAGTAATGAAATAGTGGTTGTTCCTGTTACAACTTTAATGAGACAATATAATAGCAGTGTTGTCAACAGTTTAACAGTACAGGCTAAATCATCTGATGTATCAGCAATTGCAGCTCAAAGTGTTAAAGATTATATGTTCGCATATTTTGATAGTGAAGATTCTTACAATGTATTCAGCCAGGATGAGATGCTCGATGTAATGAATCAAAGCATAACAATGCTTACAGCAATGCTGGGCGGCATTGCCGGTATATCCCTTTTAGTTGGGGGAATAGGCATCATGAACATTATGTTAGTTACAGTAACTGAAAGAACAAGGGAAATTGGCATAAGAAAGGCAATAGGGGCCGGCAGAGGAAATATAATGACACAATTTTTAATTGAATCTTCTGTAATTAGCGGTATAGGAGGATTTATAGGTTCAGCGTTAGGGGTGATTGCATCATTACTTATAAGTAAACTAATTGGAATAGTTTATGTTATAAATACCCCTGTAATAATTGGTGCTTTCGCATTTTCATTAGGGGTAGGAGTATTTTTTGGATTATATCCTGCTAATAAAGCATCAAAATTAAAACCGGTAGATGCTTTGAGATTTGAATAGCAAGAAATAGGAAGATTGCAAAGCAGCAGATGATGCAGCATGGTATTACCATGCTACATCATCTTATTAATAATTAAATTTTAAAATTTAATTTTGGAGGAAACATTATGGAAAAAGAAATAATTTTAATAGTTGATGATGAAAAGGAAATTAGAGATCTGATAGAAATATTTCTTAAAAACGAAGGATATAATGTATTTAAGGCAACTGATGGAATCGAGGCATTGGAAATTTTAAATAAATACAATGTAGATTTAATAATTTTGGATATAATGATGCCAAAAATGGATGGAATAGATACATGTATAGAAATCAGAAAAAACAGAAATATGCCCATTATAATGTTGTCGGCAAGGAATGAAGACATGGATAAAATTTTAGGTCTTACTACAGGTGCAGATGATTATCTTGAAAAACCGTTTAATCCACTAGAGTTATTGGCTCGAGTAAAATCACAATTGCGAAGATATAATAAATTAAATATATATGAAGAGAAAAAAGATGGGATAATTGAAATAGATAATCTTGTAATAGATATTAATACTCACGAAGTTAGAATCGAAGAAAAAATAATAAATCTTACTGCTAGAGAATTTGACATATTATTGTTTTTGGCGAAGAATAGAGGGATGGTTTTCAGCACAGAAAAGATATATGAAAAAATATGGAATGATGAATTCTATGATTCGGATAACACGGTAATGGTACATATTAGAAATATTAGAGAAAAAATAGAGAGTAATCCTAAAAAACCAAGATTTATAAAAACCATTTGGGGAGTGGGTTATAAAATTGATAAATAAATTTAAGAAAAGTATTAGATTTGAAATTTTAACCGTATATGTAGTATGTATTGTTGTATCTGTTTTTGCTGGGAAAATTGCTGAACACACGGTTCAATTAAGTAATGATAATATTAGTGCAAATCATATTTTTATTATGAAAAATTTAAACAGTCCTGCAGTTAATCTTTCAAAAGAAATAGAGAAAAGAAAAATCCACATAAGCGATAAAGAGCAAATTGAAAAGTTGTTAAATGATTTTAATGACCAGGATTATAATATAATAATTAGCGATAGCAGTGGAAAGGTGCTGTATAACAATGATAATACTTCCCTAACTCAGGTAGATATTAATGAAACAGTAAAAAGTTTTATTGATATGACAATGGGAGAAAAATTACTTATAAACAGCAAAAAAGAAGGAAATGAATACACAAGTTTTTACCCGGTGAGATTTTCTGATGATGAAGGGTTTATAATAATTAATAATGAACTAACAAGAAAAGTTATTCTAGGTGACAAATTTTTAAATGACAAACTTATATTAACAATTGTGGTTTTTGTAACCTTTGTTATTATGTTCATATTATTAACTAATAAAAAAGTGAAATATATAGAATACATATCATCAGGACTTCTTGAAATTTCTAAAGGTGATCTTAATTATAAAATAAGGTTGCAAGGAGAGGATGAATTAACAATGCTGGCAAGCAATATAAATTTAATGTCTGAGGAACTACAAAAACAAATAGAAAGCGAAAGAAATGCAGAAAAAATTAAAAATGAATTAATAGCGAATGTTTCTCATGACTTAAGGACACCCCTTACTTCCATTAAAGGATATCTAGAAATAATAAAAAGCAAAAAAGACTATAATCAAGTTCAATTTGAGCAGTATATTAATATTGTATATAATAAATCAGAGAAATTAGAAACTCTTATAAATAATTTATTTGAATATACCAAGTTAACTAATAATGCAGTTAGCGTAGAATATCAGAATATAGACTTAAATCAATTAATGTCACAACTTATTGAGGAATTTGTCCCAATATGTGAAAGTAATAATGTAACAATAACAAAGAAATTTATAAAGGAAAAAATATTTCTGAAATTAGACCCCAATAAAACTGTAAGAATATTTGAAAATTTATTATCAAATGCAATAAAGTACAGTATCAAGCCCAGTGATATAAATGTTGACTTAGAACAAGAAGATAATATTGTAGCTGTTAGTATCAAGAATAGATGTGAAGCTATTGATGCAAAAGACTTAGAAAAAATATTTGAAAGGTTTTATAGAATAGATAAATCCAGATCATCTGCTACCGGTGGCAGTGGATTAGGCTTGACAATAGCAAAAAATTTAGTAGAAATACAAGGTGGAGTAATTGAAGTAGTTAATGAAGCTAATTATATAACTTTTATAGTGAAATTTAAGACCGAGAGAGCTTAAATTTCAATTTGGCGAAGAGCTTTTTCAACAGCTGGAGACACTTGAAAAAAAGTGTCTTTTTTACATACTTAGGAAAAATTATTTTTCTTAAGTATGTAAAAACTGATGACTGCAAGGATAGTTCATAGATAACTTTAGTAAAAGTTATTCAAAAATTTTATCAATAAAAAGCATATATTATTTTTGCTTGAATATTATAAAATATATAAGACAAATTATAGGGGGAAGAAAAGGGTATGAATGATAAACAGATGCAGTCAAATTATATTAGGGTAGTTGGAGCAATATACAGCGAGCTCGAGTTTAGTCACGAAGTTTTTGGTGAAAAGTTTTATGAATTTTATTTAGAGGTTCCACGTTTGAGCGATACTAAAGATTTGCTTCCTGTTATAATATCAGAAAGAATTATTAACGACATAAATATGGATATAGGTAATTATGTAGTTATTGATGGACAGTTCCGATCTTATAATAGATACGAAGATTTAAGCAATAAACTTTTACTTAGAATTTTTGTGCGAGACATTAAAGTTCCAAACGAAGAAGAATTAGAAGAAATTAAAAGGCATCCAAATGAAGTGTTTTTAAATGGTTTTCTGTGTAAAGATACAAAGTATAGAACAACTCCATTTGGGAGAGAGATAACAGACATGCTAATTGCGGTAAATAGGTCTTACAATAAATCTGATTATATACCATGTATTGCTTGGGGCAGAAATGCAAGATATTGTGAAAATCTTGAAATTGGCGATCATGTAAAAGTATGGGGTAGAATTCAAAGTAGAAGGTATCAGAAGAAGCATGACGAGGATGAATATCAAACTAAAACAGCCTATGAGGTATCCATTACAAAATTAGAGCATATTAAAACAGATAACAATAGAAAGAAGGAAGAATAATATTATATCCAAACAATAAAAATGATTAATAAAATGGTGAGACTAAATTTAATTGTAAATTAAAGTTTCACTTTTTTTT
>SWCH01001375.1_pt1 | contig 11717 bp, 8 predicted proteins | sample 4690051 | NCBI WGS metagenome assembly SWCH01 (sample SAMN10267282, study PRJNA491770) | bioreactor metagenome | isolation source: DHS bioreactor inoculated with | place: Japan: off Shimokita Peninsula | reverse complement strand
CTAAATAAAAAACCCTGAATATAGTTGCAGCCTATAGTTTTCAACCTTTTATACTGTTCTGGTCTTTCGATTCCTTCTGCTGTTACTTCCAGGTTCAAGCTATGTGCCAAACTTATTAAATTGTCAATAACATTTACATTATTAAGTTCTAAAAATTTATCACACAAAGATTTGTCAAGCTTAATTTTATTTACAGGAATATAAGTTAAATAACTTAAAGATGAAAAGCCTGTTCCAAAGTCATCTAATGAAATTTTAATTCCCATATTCTTTAATTTATTTAGAAATTCTAATGATTTTTCCGTTTTTTCAAATAATATACTTTCTGTTATTTCAACTTCTATATATTTAGCTTCTATATTATTATCACTCAAAGTTTCACTTAAAAATTCTACATAACCGGTATCTCTTAACTGTTTACTGGAAAAATTTATTGATATTGGTTTTAATTCAAGACCCTTATTCCTCCAAATTACTAACTGTTTAATAGCTTCTTTTGTTACCCATCTACCTATATCCAATATTAGACCATTTTCTTCAGCAATATTAATAAATGCGCTTGGGTAAATTTCATAATTTTTAAGCCTTATAAGTGCCTCAAAACCAATCACCTGAGATGTTTTAACATCAACTTGAGGCTGGTAGAGCAATGTAAAACCGTTATTTTTCAAAGCATCTCTTAAAATACACTCAATTTCAGCCTTGCTTGTTAATTCATCCTTCATATCATTACTAAATATCTTGCTAATATTTTTACCTGAATTCTTTGCCTTGTACATTGCTGTATCAGCATTTGCAATTAGTTGATGAATATTGTTGCCGTCATTAGGAAACCTGGTAATTCCAATGCTGAACTGTATATAATTCTCAATATTATCTATTTTAAATGACCCATTAAACAAACCTACAATTTGATTTACATATTTATTTATATCACTAATTTCATCCACATCAGATATTAATATGAGAAATTCATCTCCACCAAACCTGGAAACAAATAAATTGTCATTTACTATACTCTTCAATCTAAGTGAAATTTGCTTTAATACCTCATCTCCATATGCGTGACCCAGTGTATCATTTATACCCTTAAAGTTATCAATATCCAATAATAAAACAGCACCAGATTTTTTGTTTTTCAGCTCTTCTTTTAATCGATTGGAAAATTGTATTCGGTTAGGAAGGTTTGTTAGATAGTCGTGGTGTGCAAGATATTCTATTTTATCTTCTTGTTCCTTCATTTGAGTAATATCCAAAATAATTCCATGAACTATACTTGAATCCTTATTAGCATCAGAATATCCCCTGCCAATCAGCAAAATCCATCTTTTTGAACCATCACATATTTCAATTGGTAATTGAAGATTTATCTCATTTTTTACTCCATTTTTATAATCCTCATATTGTTCTTGCAATAGCTTTCTATCATTTATATTCAAAACCCTATCCAATAGTATGTTAACATCTTTTAATTCAAAATCAGTTATATCCATGATGCTGACAAAATTTTTTGAAATATATATTTCATTGCTATTTAAATTTATATCCCAAACTGCACTACTTGTACTTTCAATTGCAAGTTCATATCTTTCATTTAATTTTCTAATTTCATCTATATTCTCTTGAATTGTATCATATTGAACCCTTAACTCTTCCTCAGAAGCTGCAAGTTCCTCGTAAGTTTTACCTAATTTTATATTACTGTCAGTCAAAGCCTTTTCTATTTTCCTGCGTTTTATATTATCAATTATTAGTACAGTTAAAATAATAATTAAAGAAGAAATAATTGGTAGTAAAGTTAAAAATGCTTCTTTATTTCTCACAAAAAAGCTCACTTTTTTATTAATAAAAATTGCATCCTCCGGAATTAATTTTTCATCTATATTATATTTTTTTATAATGTTATAATCAAAAAAATAAATATGTGGTGTATCGTAAATCATATCAATAGAATTAACATGTTCTCCATTTAAAACACGCAAAACCATATTTGCAGATATTTCGCCCATTTTCTTATATGAAACTAGTTTTCCTCCTATGAGTCCTCGTCCAATTCCTCCTATAGAAGTTCTATAAACCGGAACATGTGTATGCGCTCTAAGTATATCAACAGCTTCGTCTATAGTAATAGATTGTCCTGTTTTATCTGTAAACATAGTTAAATATAATAAAATTGTTTCTTTATCAATTTTTTCTAATATTCCTTCCAGTTCCTTAAAGGTATATTTTGAAACGTTAATATCCTCAAATTTTAGTTGTTTAAAATCATTCTCAATTCTGTAAAATTGCTCTCTATCACCTACACCTGTCAAAGTGTCGTCTACAATTGCAACAACTCGTTTTGCATTTTTGTTAAACTTCATCGCAATTTCTATATTTTCTTTTATTGATGTTTCTTCTATAATACCCGTCATGTTTTTATGTTCATTTGCATATTTAGCCCTGTTAATATCATTGATGCCCATAAAAATAACAGGCAAGTTTTTAAACAAGCTGTCTCTATTATCTATAGCAAACTGCAAAGCACTATCATCACCAACAATAACTGCATCATAAGTTTCTAGGTTATTCATTTTATATTTAATTAATTGATAAAAATTTGATACGTTTTCATCAGTATCAAATCTTTTAGTATCCATATATTCCAAGTCCAAATTAATTTTATTTAAATTAAAAACTGATTGTATGCCTTCAATTTGCTCTGGTACAGTAACAAAATTCTGGTCGTACGAACTTATAAACAAAACATTTTTATTTGTTTCTACACTATATACCATGCTAATTGGAACTATACTAAATAGTATAATCAAAAACACGACCATATTAATCTTGTTTCTCTTTGTTCTATCTATTTTTATCATGGGTAAGTCCTTCCAACCTACAAATAATAAAATATATATCATATTTATAATCTTATTATCTGTAAAGTTTTTAAGCTTTTTCTAAACTTGTTAATAAGACACACAATGCAATGATAACACAAAATCTGACAAGTTATAATATCTAATTATATACCCAATTATTTCAAAATATAACATTAATTTTATTTTATGCACATTTTTCCATTTTAAGAGGAAGGAGACATTTCTAATTATGTCTCCTTCCTCTTAAAATGGAAATTATTCAAATATACATTCTTTATGATTTTTGTTTTCTTGCAAATTCACCTATTTTTTTATCTTGCATTGAAATATGCTTTATCAACCAATCAAGTATCATTTGATTAGCATTAATAATAACATTAATATTCGCGCCTGAAGTTTCATACTCTTTTCTTAAATCAGCCAATTTTGTGATAAATCCAGTATGTAGCTGTTTTTGAACGTTATATTCTGGATATTTAATACTCAACATGTATTTTTCTTCATCATTAAAATGAGTTTTTGTATACTCGTCCAAAAAATCAAACATTTTAACTATGTAATCCTTTGATTTACCCTGTTTGCCTGCTTCAAATAATTGGTCTGCTTTTTCAAACCATGTTTTATGCTGCTGGTCAATAAGTTCAACACCAACTGCTAAATTTTGTGTCCACGCTAGAGCCATTTTAGAAAATCTCCTTTTAAAATATATTATACTTAATATATACCACTAAAACAATAACTTAAACAAATTTTACTATATATCTCTGCTTTATTGTTATTTTTAAATTCCATAAATCTTATAAACATCCTCTGTATAAATACCTTCTTCATTGTATATATACAGCGGCGGATCGAATTTTAATTCCGGATTGCCATTCTTAGAAGCTCGTATTAATACCATATTAGGCTTTTCTCCTGATTTAGGATGAACAAATCTAATTTGTTTTGGCTCAAGTTTATATTTCCTTAGTAGGCACATAATATCAACCAATCTATCAGGTCTATGAACCATATAAAACCTTCCATATTGTTTTAGCAATGATGATGCAACACTAATAACATCCTCTAGTGTACATTTTATTTCATGCCTTGATATAGCTTTTTGATCGTTTGGATTAAGTATTCCGCTGTTATTTAACTTATAAGGAGGGTTAGATATTACAGCATCAAAAGAATTCGTTTCTAAATACTCCGTAGCATTTTTTAAGTCAATATTTAATATTTTTATTTTTTCTTCAAGTTTATTAAGTTCTACACTTCTACTAGCCATTTCAGCAACTTCCTTCTGTATTTCAATCCCTACTGCACTGGAAATATTTCTTTTACCACTTAGCAATATTGGTATAATTCCTGTTCCTGTACCTAAATCAACTATTCTAGAATTATTCTTTACATCACAATAATTTGTCAGCAAAACTGCATCCATCCCAAAACAAAACCACTTTTTATTTTGGATTATTTTTAAACCATTACATTGCAAGTCTTCTATTTTTTCATTCTCGTTTATTATTATGTCTTTCAATTTACATATCCTTCCCACTAAATAATCTTTATGTCGAACTAAATTTTTTATTTACAAAGAGACTCATGAAATTATAATCCTATAAAGTTTTTTATCGTATGAATGCACTTTCAATTAGCTTCTTTGTATATTTTTCTTTAGGATTTTTCAATATTTGATTAGGTTCACCCATCTCAACTACATTTCCCATATTCATCACCATAATTTCATCAGCCATATAATTAACCACACCAATATCATGGGAAATAAACACATATGCAATATTATATTCTTTTTGAAGATCCTTTAATAAGTTTAATATTTGAGCTTGAATTGAAACATCCAGTGCTGAAACTGGTTCATCACATATTATAACATGAGGTTTAACAACAAGAGCCCTTGCTATAGCAGCCCTCTGGCACTGCCCTCCACTCATTTCAAGTGGGTATTTATTTTTAAAAGCACTGTCTAATCCAACCCTTTCCAGTATTTCATCAACCATTTTTTCAGCTTCGTTACTATTTTGGGCATATTTTAAGATAAATAATGGTTCTGCTATTATCTGACCAATTTTATAATTTGGGTCCATGGATCCTTTAGGGTCTTGAAAAATAAATTGTACATTTTTTCGATACTTTTTATATTCAATATATGATAATTCTTCAATGTTTCTTCCCCTGTAACAAACCTTACCAAAAGTAGGTTTAATTAATCCTCCAACAATTTCACCTGTTGTTGATTTACCACTGCCAGACTCTCCGACTATACCGATAGTTTTACCCTCTGTAACAAAGAAACTAGAATTTTTTACTGCAACAACTTTATCTAATGTTTTCCCTGTTATAAAATGTTTTTTTACAATAAATTCTTTTCTGATGTTTATTGCTGAAAGTATTGAATTTTCAATTTGATTATTCATGTTATCCTCTTTCACAAATGCAAAACTAAATTATATTGCATTTATAATAATGATTATTTTCAATATTATTCTCCAGAACCTTTTCAGAGCATATATCCATTGCCTTTGGGCATCTTTCTCTAAAGATACATCCCTTATTTCCTCTCCCTGTTTCTTGTACAAATCCAGGAATCTCAGAAAGACGTTCGCTTTTTTTCATATCAAATGTTGGAATAATTTTAATTAACAACTGTGTGTATGGATGTTTTGGGTTTTCAAAAATATCATCTGCAAAGCCTGATTCAACAATTTGTCCTGCATACATTACTGCAATTTTATTACTATAATGCCTAACTAATGCTAAGTCATGAGAAATTAATACAATTGATATTCCCAATTCCTCATTAATTGTTTTGAATAAATCTATGACCTGTCTTTGTATTGTACTATCTAAAGCAGTTGTAGGCTCATCTGCAATTATAAGCTGCGGATCATTCATCAAAGCCATAGCAATATTTACTCTTTGACGCATTCCTCCACTTAATTGCCAAGGATAATACTTTAAAATATCCTCCGGATTATCAAATCCAACCTTACTTAAAAGCATTGATGCCTTTTTCAGGGCTTCCTTTTTGTTTTTCTTCATATGATAAATATATCCATCACATATTTGATTTTTAATTTTTATCATAGGATGGAGAAAAAATATGGTATTTTGCGGTATAAACCCAATATTTTTTCCTATTAATGCCCTCTTTTCAATATTAGTCATACCATCAATATTTTTTCCAATTGTTTCTATTAAACTTGCTTTATAACTTAAATTTTCCGGCAATAAATTAATTATTGATTTTGCAGTAAGTGTTTTTCCAGATCCGGATTCTCCTACTAATCCAAATATTTCTCCTTTTTCTATACTCAGAGAAACTTCATTAACTAAAATATTATTTTTATTATCATTTATAGTTAAATTTTTTATTTTTACTATTTTATCCATTAATTTTCAGACCTCCTTTTAAGAAGGAAATCATTTAATCCATCACCAATGAGGTTAAATCCTAAAACAGTTATTATTATGGCAATACCCGGTGCAACTGCTAAATAAGAATATTGTAAAAAAAACTGTCTAGCTTCACTTAGCATTAAACCCCAACTTGCATTTGGAGGTTGTATGCCCAGCCCTAAAAATGATAAAGAAGTTTCTATCATAACAGCAGAACCAACAGCAGAGCTAAATTGTGTTATTAGTTTAGGTAGCATAGCTGGAACAAAATGCTTAATAAATATTTGCATATTAGTACTTCCATAACTCTTAGCTGCTTTTATATACAAAAGGCTTTCTGCATCTAGCATCATTGAATTAACAAGTCTTGAAAATGTTGGTATCATAAAAATACTAATTGCAATTATTGAGCCAATTGTACCTCTGCCAACAACAGTTACAAGCATTAAAGCAAGTAATATTCCAGGAAATGACATCAATCCATCCATAATCCTCATAATTGAAGAGCCTATTACCTTCTTGAATTGTGCAGATATTGCACCTAGCGTTATTCCAATCAAAGCTCCAATGGTTACTGAACTTATACTTACTAACAACACAGTCCTTGACCCTACCATTATTCTACTGAGTATATCTCGTCCAAAATTATCCGTACCAAGTGGGTGTTCCTGATCTGAATTAGGTTTAATAAACCTTTCTGATATATTCATTTCATTTGGAGCATATGGAATATAAATAAATGATATTACACATATAAACAAAATGCATAAAATAAGTATTATTCCTATTAATAAACTATAGTTTTTATATACAAAACTTTTCTTTTTTGACATTATTTATTCTCCACGTTCAAATGTTTTTATTCTAGGGTTTATAAGCATAATTAAGATATCAACTATTAGTGTTATTAGTATAACAAATGTAGTAATAAACATTACAAGACCTTGCAAAAGAACTATATCCCGGTGTTCAACCGCAGTTAAAACCAATCTTCCTAAACCAGGAAGTGCAAATACTGTTTCTACAACGGTTGTACCACCTACAAGTTTAGCAAATTGCATACCAATAATTGTTAAAGGGGCAATCATTGCTCCTCTCAGAGCATATTTAAAATATATTGAAGTTATACTTAACCCTTTTGCTTTAGCCATTTCCATATAATCCTGACTTATTGATTCCTGCATAGAACTTCTAACTATTCTAAGTAAGAGTCCAAATTCCCCTATAGCCAAAACTACAGAAGGTAATGTTATGCTTTTTAAAAATTTTATAAAATTGTCACCGGCAGGTACATAACCTGATATTGGAAACCACTTTAGTTTTAAGCCAAAAAACACAACAAAAACCATTCCTATCCAAAAGGAAGGAATGGCTGTTCCCAACTGCATTATGCTTCTTGAGAAATAATCTATGAAGCTATCTTTTTTTACTGCTGACAATATCCCAAATATAAATGCTACTAATGTTGCAATCGCCATAGAAAACAAAGCAATAGATAAAGTAACAGGCAAACAATTTAAAATTAATAAAGAAACAGACTCTCCGTATAAATATGATTCGCCCATATCAAATCTTAAAAAATTAATTAACCAATTTCCATATTGTATATAATATGGCTTATCAAGCCCCATAGAAGCATGTAAATCTTTAACCATGTCCGGGGTAGCTTCAGTTCCAAGTATAAGTTGTGCAGGATCTCCAGGCAGTATCATCAGTACCATAAATGTAATTATAGAAACTAAAAACAATACTATAGCTGCTCCTTTAATTCTGTTTATTAAATAATTAAGCACAAAACCACCCCGTATATATTATTCAAAATATACATCCTTAAAATCGTATATATCAATAGGGAATATATTCATTCCTTTTACATTATTTTGCATTCCCAGCATTGTATATGGTGTTTGAACATATATTGCCGGAAGTTTGTTAGCAAGTATTACTTGAATTTGTTTATAAATATCTTTTCTTTTATTTTCATCTAATTCCTGTAATGCTTTATTTAAAAGTTCATCTACCTCACCAGTTTTTAGGCTTATATAATCATCGCTGTCAGATTTGTATCTCGATAAAAATGCATATGAGTCAAGTCTTCCTGTATGAGCAACTACTGTCATTTCAAATTTTTTGCCGCTGTATACTTCACTTACCCACGTTCCCCACTCAACAATTTCAATATTAACACGAATACCAATCTTACTCAACTGATCAGCTATTACTTGACCAGCATCAACATGTATTTGATAATTTTTAGGAAGTGTTAATTTTATGTCAAATCCATTTTCATAACCAGCTTCTTTTAATAATTCCTTTGCTTTTTCCGGATTATATTCCATAACGTCATTTGTATCATAATAATCAGGAGATGTTGTAGGTAAATGAGAGCCTATCTTATCCCCATATCCAAACGACGATGCTTCAATTATTTCATCCTTGTTTATTGCCATAGACATCGCTTGTCTGACCTTCTCATTTGAAAGTATTTTGTTATCTGTATTTAATGACATAACTTGAACCGCATTCATAGGCTGAGCAAGAATACTGTAATCTGTATTTCCCTTAAGAGTTTCAACTTGATCTCCAGACAATGGTATTATATCTAAATCTCCAACTTGCAAACCTGCCATAAGAGATGTTGCATCTGGTATTAACTCAAGTTTTACAGTTTCAAGTTTTGATTTGTCTCCATAATAATTTTCATTTCTTTCTAAAATTATATGTTGCTGAGGAACCCATTCCTTTAATTGAAATGCTCCTGTTCCTACAGGTTTAGTTTTTAAATTAGCAGCTTCTTCTTCAGGTACAATTGCAGTCCACGGATACACAAAACTTTTTAATAACTCAACATCCAATTTTTCTGTAACAAATTTTATATTGTAATCATCCATGACTTCTATATTTTTAATATTGTCATAATCCCTAGCTTTAGGGCTTTCTTCATCTTTTAACCTGTTAAAAGTAAATTCTACATCTGAGGCTTTCAATTGTCTGCCATTTTGAAAGAGTACATCTTCTCTTAATTTAAATGTAATCTCCATTCCATCTTCTGATATATCCCATTTTTCAGCCAGTCTAGGTGTTATTTCCCAGTCTGATGTAACACCTACAAGAGTATCATAGATATTGTTAGTCACAACAAAAGTCGATGCAGCAGCAGTTCTTTGCGGATCAAGACCTTCAGGGTCAGTTTGATAACCCATTGTCAATTCAGTTTTTTCATTTGAGATTTCAGCTGGATTAGTTGGTTGTTCACCATTATTTGAACCATTAGAACAGGCAGATAGACTTAACAGCATAATAAATGCCATTAATAAAATTAAGAATTTTTTCATTTTAGTTTTTCCTTTCAGTTAATAAAATTTTTTTAAATACCTTTTACTGAATATAGATAATAGTATATAACATTTTCAGTAATTATAATCAAATCATATGTTTTTTATTTAAAACAATGTATCTGTAATAACTTTTGAAAATAATATTATTATCTAAATTAAATATAAACCCACCTATGTTTATCATAAATTTATTGCAATGTCAATAGAATTAAACAAAAAAAATAAATTAATTATATTGCTTAATTTAATCTATACAGTTGCATATTAAGGTTACTTGCTTTATAATATTGATATATTTTAAAAATTTTATTACATAAAGTTTGTCTAACTAATTTTAATGTAACGATGAAATAATAAAAGTTTAATATTAATTTAAGGAGTTAATAAATGATTAAAAGCTTTATAAATTACTATAAGCCAGTCAAAAAAATATTTTTTATTGACATGGTATGTGCACTTTCTGTGTCTATATGCGATTTATTTTACCCAATGATAACAAGAAATATAATAAATGATTATGTTCCTAATCAAAATCTTAATTTATTAATAACTTGGCTGTCTATACTAGGATTAATTTACATAGCTAAACTTGGTTTGAATTTCTACATATCCTATTATGGTCATATAATGGGAGTTACAATGCAGGCAAATATGAGGAGTGATGTATTTGAGCACCTGCAGGATTTACCTTTTGTTTTTTTTGACGAGAACAAAACAGGAACTCTTATGTCAAGAATCATAAATGATTTAATGGAAGTTTCAGAACTAGCACATCATGGTCCGGAGGATATATTTGTATCTCTTGTTATGATTGTTGGTTCATTTATTATGTTAAGTTCAATTAATTTACCACTTTCACTAATTGTCTTTTCTGTCATACCTTTCTTAGTTTTTTTTGCCATGAAGCAAAGGATAAGGATGTCAGATGCTTTTATGGAAACTAGGGTTACAATAGGTGAAGTAAATGCAAGCCTTGAAAATAGTATATCGGGAATAAGAGTATCTAAAGCATTCAGCAATAAAGAAAATGAAATAGAAAAATTCGAAGCAAATAATAATGCATTTCAAATTGCACGAAGAAAAGCATATAAAGTAATGGCATTGTTTTTTTCCGGCACATCATTTATCATGGATTTTTTAAATATTGTAGTTTTAAGTGCCGGTGGAATCTTTTTCTTCAAGGGAATAATAAATTTTGGAGATTTCGCTGCATTTTTATTATACATAAGCATGTTTTTAAATCCAGTAAAAAAACTTACAAATTTTATAGAGCAGTACCAATCTGGTATAACAGGATTTCGAAGATTTACCGAACTAATGAATGCAGAATTAGAAACAGATGAACCATATGCAGAAGATATTTCAACAGTTCAAGGTGATATCAAATTTGATAATGTAACTTTCTCATACGATCACCACAAGCAAGTATTAAAAAATATTAACTTCAGTATAGAAAAAGGTAAAACTATAGCTTTTGTGGGACCGTCCGGCGGAGGTAAAACTACACTTTGTCACTTGATACCTCGTTTCTATGAAGTTGAAAATGGAGATATTTATATAGATAATATAAATATTAAAAACTTCACAAGAAAGTCTCTTAGAAAAAACATAGGAATTGTACAGCAAGATGTATTTTTATTCACAGGTACTATTTATGATAATATATTGTGCGGCAAAATAGATGCCACACAGGAAGAAGTTATAGAAGCTGCTAAAAAAGCTAACATTCATGATTTTATTATGACTATGCCACAAGGATATGATACTTATGTAGGTGAAAGAGGTATTATGTTGTCCGGAGGACAAAAACAAAGAATTTCAATTGCAAGAGTGTTCCTCAAAAATCCACCTATACTAATATTAGATGAAGCAACATCTGCACTGGATAATGCTACAGAATTATTAATTCAACAATCATTAGAAGAACTTTGTAAAGGAAGAACAACAGTTGTGGTAGCTCACAGATTATCCACAATTAAAAACGCTGATGAAATAGTTGTAATCACATCTAGTGGCATACATGAAAGAGGTAGCCACAATCAATTAATTGAGCATAATGGTATTTATGCAGAGCTTTACAACTCACAATTTAAAAATATGTAGCAAGGTAATT
>SWCH01001448.1_pt1 | contig 11736 bp, 9 predicted proteins | sample 4690051 | NCBI WGS metagenome assembly SWCH01 (sample SAMN10267282, study PRJNA491770) | bioreactor metagenome | isolation source: DHS bioreactor inoculated with | place: Japan: off Shimokita Peninsula | reverse complement strand
AGTGATTGCCCTGCTGAATACATTAGACAATATTTTCATATCGTCTTCCTTTTTAAAGAAAAAGCAGTATTCTTTAGGAGATTCTACAATGCGATAAATTTTTGTTAAGTCAAATAATTCATATTTATAGAAATCTTCCATAAATACGTTTTCATTTTGAAAGCTATAATCTATATCTTTTTTGACTAAGCCCATATACATTTTTTTGTCACTATCATAGTATGTTATTAAATGTTTAGGAACTATTTTTTCAATAAAATCTGTTATTGAAGATCCGTTGACCAGTCCTATCTTTTTATCAGATAGTTCATAAATATTACTAATGGTATTGATGTTGTCTACCCTTGCAATTACAGAATAGCACATTGAATAATAAGGGGTAGAGAAGTGCCCAAATTGTTGTCTTGACTGCGTTACACTTACTGGCAGCAATACATCTATTTTTTTATCTCTTATTAGTTCCAATTTATCAATCCATGTTATTTTGCTATCATGGTACAAAACATAGTCAATTCCTAATGAATCAGCAATATTTGTAAAAAGCTCCACACTTGCACCTGAATATTTGCGGTTTGCACTATCATAAAAGGATAAAGGTGTGAAGTTATCATCAACCATAACTATTAATTTTGGCAGTGATTGTATAACTTCATTCTCATATTCTGTCAAGGAAATGTTGTTAATATAATCGCCAGTGGCTATATTTTCAGGAAGATTAAAGTTAGAAAAGCAACATGACGTTAAATAAAACAGCAAAAATATTATCATTGATTTTTTTCTCGTTTTATTTTTCATGTCACCTCCTGAAAAATTAAATTATTTTTATTAGTTATATTTTATATAAAATAAATATTTAATCCATGAAATAAAAAAAGTTGCTACGCAACTTCCGCTAGGGGGACCTATGTCCCCCTTCGGCGTAATTGCTTAGTACTAAGCATTTTTACTGAGCACCCCCCTTAAGGTTAAGGACGTCCCGTCCTTTGCAATCCTCGTTTTTTATATACTAGGAGGAGAACTTTCCTAGTATATAAAAAAGGATTTATTTTAAAAATAAATCCATAGATTGATGAAAAAAATCATCAAGATGACAGGCTTTTTTAAATAATAGCTTGAATTATTTAACAGCATTTTCAAATTCTGATTTTATTTCTTCATAAAGGCTAGGGCTGCTTATTACTTTTACAGCTGTCATAACAAGTGCACCTATTGTATTTTTCATTTGTTCTTTAGCGTATGGTGTTAAAGTACAATTCGCCATTTCTCTAGTGTGACCAATTACGTTTTTATCATTTGTAATATCAAAATATGGATGTATGGTAGGGCATACTTGGCTTACTTGACCAGCATCAATGGAACCGGTATTTTTTGGAGGCTCATTCATAGTTATATTAGCCAAATCAAAGATTTGTTCATTGAATACATTTGACAATGTTTGATTTGTAACCATGTTGTCATAACTAAATTCAAATTTTGTCATTTCTAATTTAGTTCCGGTAGCAAGAGCGGCTCCCCTAGCACAGTTTTTAACTCTTTCAAGGAGTTCTTGATTGTACGATTTTGTTGTAGAACGAACATAAAACTGGCATTTACTATAATCGGGGACTACATTTGCAGCCTTTCCCCCATCTATTATAACCCCATGAACCCTAGAGTCACTTCTCATGTGTTCTCTCAAGGCATTAACATTGTTAAAAGTTGATATTGAAGCATCCAATGCATTTATACCTTTTTCAGGCACAGCAGCTGCGTGTGCAGTTTGTCCAAAAAATTCAAATTGAATAGGTTCTAATGCAAGAGATGTACCGCTTTTTGCATATTCGCTGCCTGGATGCGCTATTAGTGCTATATCGACATCATCAAATTCATGATTTTCAACATATGTAATTTTTGCTCCACTAGTTTCTTCAGCAGGAGTACCAAAAACAATTACTTTACCACCTATTTCATCTATCAGCTGCTTTAATACAATTCCAGCGCCGGTACTCACAGTGCCAAGCAGGTTGTGGCCACAACCGTGACCTATCTCAGGCAGGGCATCATATTCTGCCATGTATGCGACTGTTATGCCGCTTTTATTTCCTTTATACTCAGCTTTAAAGCCTGTTTCTACACCTGAAAAGTTATCGATTACATTAAATCCGTATTTTCTGAGGATATCTTTATGCAGTTTACATGAATTGTACTCTTTGTATCCTAGTTCAGGATTATTATAAATTTGTAAACTTAGTTCATTTAGCTCTGGTGTTAACTTGTTAATTAATTCCAATACATTTTTTTCATAGATACCTCCAAGCAAATTATAAAAAAGTGATATGATGTTATTAATGTTAGCATTATGAGAAATTTATGTCAATAATTAAGTTTTAAATTATGGTATACATAAATTTTAATAAAAAAATATATCTTTAAAAAGATTAAAATAAATGTTAAAATAAAACATATAATTATAGGTATATATAATTAGGAAAGGGTGATTTAATGGAATATTTAAGAATGATTAATGAACTATACGAAGAGTTGATTTTAAATATAAATGGAAAGGTGCTTAGGGATGAGCCCCTAAAAAATCATACATATTTTAAAATAGGAGGAGGGGCAGATATATTTGTTGAGCCCGACAATGCAGAGGAATTTAAAAAAATATTTAAATTAGTAAGAAAATATAAAGCAAACTATTATATAATTGGCAATGGAACGAATTTATTGTTTTCGGATGAAGGGTTTAAAGGTATAATTATAAAAATAGGAGAAAAATTTAATTATATAAAAAAACAAGATAATTTAATAACTGTGGGAGCGGGAACCCTTTTATCAGTATTATCAAAGTATTTAGCAAATGAAGGTTTTGAAGGATTTGAATTTGCAAGCGGAATTCCTGGGTACATAGGAGGGGCTGTATGTATGAATGCAGGCGCATACGGCGGAGAGATGAAAGATGTTGTTAAAAGAGTTCGCTGCATAGATTCTAATGGCAATATATATGACTTTACTAATGAAGAAATGAATTTTGGCTATAGACACAGTAGAGTTTCTGATACAAATTTATTTGTTATAGAAGTTGAAATAGAGCTAAAATATGGAGATAAGAAGATTATAAATGATAAAATCAAGGAATTAAATGAGAAAAGAATCTCAAAGCAACCTCTAAATTTACCAAGTGCAGGAAGTACATTTAAGAGACCCAAAGATGGGTATGCATCAAAGCTAATCGAAGATGCAGGATTAAAGGGACTTATTTATAGAGGAGCAATGGTTTCAGATAAGCACAGCGGTTTCCTAGTTAATTTTGATAATGCATGTTGTGAAGATGTTTTGGAACTTATGAGAATAGTAATAAGTACAGTATATGATAAATTTGGTGTAATACTAGAACCGGAAATAAAAATAATAGGAACTAAACTGTAATAGTAGAAAAGAAGGTATTGAGATGAAATTAACAGCGGATTATCATATACATTCAACATATTCAAAGAATAATCATGGAAAATCCACCATAGAAGAAATAGTGAAAACTTCAGTTGAACTTGGACTAAAAGAAATTGCTATAACAGACCATGGACCAAAGCACTTCCTATACGGAATAAAAAAAAATAAAATAGTTGAGGCTAAAAATAAGGTTGAGGAAATGAGAAAAAAATATCCTCAAATAAAAATATTGTTTGGAGTAGAATCAAATATATTGAGCTTACAAGGAGATACAGATATAAATACTGACCTGTTAAATTTATGTGACATAATATTGTGCGGATATCATTCAGGTGTAGTATTTTCAACATTTAATGATTTGTGGAATTTTTATGTAATGAATTTTTTAGGCAAATTTAATAAAAAAATAAGAAAAAAACAAATAGAAAAGAATACAATGGCTATAGTTAGAGCATTGAATAAATATAATATAAATATTTTAACTCATCCCGGAGATAAGATACCGGTAGATATTGATAAAATTGCATGTGAAGCTGAAAAAAGAAACACAATTTTAGAAATAAACAATCATCATCAACATTTGAATTCTGAAGAAATTAAAATTGCATCAAAATACGATGTACAATTTGTAATAAATAGTGATTCTCATGTAAAAGATAGCATTGGCGGATTCGCAAATGCAATAAAGGCAGCACAAAAATCAGGACTTGATTTAAAGAGGATAATAAATTTAGCATAAGGGAGTGTTACTATGGAGTTTGTAATTTTAACAGGTTTGTCTGGAGCCGGAAAAAGTCAGGCTATAAAAGTCTTAGAAGATATTAATTACTATTGCATGGACAATATGCCTCCAGCACTTTTACCTAATTTTGCTGAATTATGCAAGGGGTCATCCAAAGAAGTAAATAAGGTTGCAGTAGTTGCTGATATAAGAGGAGGGGTTTTTTTTAAAGACCTTTTTAACAGCTTGGAAATTTTAAAAAATAAGGGCATAAAGTATCGGATATTGTATTTAGATGCATCAGACGATGAGCTTGTAAAAAGGTACAAAGAATTGAGACGCCCTCATCCGCTCAGTACAACAGGAACGATAATAGACGGAATCCAAGAAGAAAGAATATTGCTTAAAGAAGTAAAACAAAAATCAGATTATATAATTGATACTTCAAATATGAAACTAGGCAGATTAAAAGAAGAAATATTAAGTATATTTTTAAGTGGTAAGATTTCTCATAATTTAAGTGTTACCATTATGTCATTTGGATATAAATATGGCATACCACAAGACTCTGATTTAGTTTTTGATGTAAGATTTTTGCCTAACCCATACTATATTGAAGAATTAAAGCATCACACAGGAAATGATGTTAAAGTTCAAGATTATGTTATGGAATTTGAAACAAGTGTTATTTTTATTGAAAAGCTTTTAGATATGTTAGAATTTTTGATGCCTCTTTATGTAAAAGAAGGAAAGTCTAATTTGGTAATATCTATAGGATGCACCGGCGGAAAACATAGGTCAGTAACAATATCAAATAAACTATCAGAGTTTTTAAAAGAAAAAAATTATAGAGTCCTAGTGACACATAGAGATGTAATGAAGTAAATTAGAAGAAAAGTGGGGACATTTATGAAAATAGTAGTTTTTGGTGGGGGAACGGGTCTTTCTATATTATTGAGAGGACTTAAGAAATATACAAAAAACATTTCTGCTGTAGTAACTGTAGCTGATAATGGCGGTGGTTCAGGAACACTTAGGGAGGATTTAGGTATGCTTCCACCTGGTGATATGAGAAATTGCATTACAGCCCTGGCAGATATTGAACCTACTATGATAAAATTGATGCAGCACAGGTTTAAAGATGGTTATTTAACAGGACAAAGCTTTGGTAATTTGTTTATAGCTGCAATGTATGAAATATTTGGGGATTATGAACATGCACTTAAAGAAATTGGAAGTATATTTAGACTTTCTGGAAAGGTTTTGCCAATGACCTTGCAAGATACTCAACTTAAAGCTTATTTAAGCAATGGAGACTGCATTTTAGGAGAAAAGGATATTCCTGAATATGTAAATAGGTCAAATAGTTACATTGATAAAGTTACGTTGGTTCCGGAAATATGTAAACCACTGGAAGAAACCATGAATGATATAAGTGATGCAGATATAATAATTTTGGGACCAGGAAGCTTATATACAAGTGTTATACCTAATATTTTAGTTAACGATATACCAAAATTAATAATTCAGTCCAAAGCAACTGTTTTTTATATTTGCAATGTAATGACACAGCCGGGTGAAACTGATGGCTATGATGTAATAGACCATGTGAATGCAATAATAAAACATAGTTCTAGAAATTTAATAGATTATGTAATAGCTAATGATGAAGTAATATCGGATGATCTCATACAAAATTATAAATACAAGGGAGCGAGACAGGTTTTAATTGATGAATACCAGAAAAAGAAGCTTGAAGAAATAAACATAAAAGTAATTAGCAGTAATTTTATAGATATAAGAAAAAATTATATAAGGCATAATGCAGAAAAAATTGGAAAGGTACTTTTTAATTATGTCAATGAAAGAAAATAAACTGGAAAGGAGTGATTTACGTGGAACAATCAACGAAAACAATGAATGAATATCAATTGAGTGTAATTGACGGTATGAGTGATTGGGTTAGAGTTATAGATAAAAGAAATATTGTTTTTTTTGCTAATAAGAAAATGAGAGAAGACTTAGGTGATAGCATAGTTGGGAAAATGTGCTATGAAGTGTTTTGTTCAGGAAAAAGATGTAATGACTGTATTTCTAATGAAACATTAAACAATGGCTCTGTTAATAGAAAAGAAACAAATTTAAACGGCAAAACATATATGGTTGTATCATCACCTATGATTAACGATAAAAATGAAGTTGTAGGTTCTGTTGAAGTTTTTAGAGACATGACAGTAGAAAAGGAGTTAGCAAGAAAAATAAGCGAGAAGAACAGAAAAATGAGCGACGATATTGCTTTTTCAAGGAATATGCAAATGAGAATGCTGCCGCCAAAAGGAATTTACAACAGTGTTAAGATAGATTATTTATATGAATCATCTGAATCTTTAAGCGGCGATTTTTTTGATGTTTTTAATATGGATTCGGATAATGTAGGAATTTATATATGTGATGTAGTAGGCCATGGAGTAACAGCAGCGCTTCTTACGATATTTGTCAGACAATCATTAAGGACAATAGCAAAAGGCAGGAGTAATGCTGGCCAAATAATATCAGACCTTCATAAAACATTTTTAGCACTTAATTTAGATACAGAAAAATATTTTTCTGTTTTTTTTGGAATATATAACAAAATAACTCATGAATTTCAATTTGTAAATGCTGGGCATAACTCCATACCTATACTCTTGAGAAAAGATACAAAAGAGATAGAAATGCTTAAATCTAAAGGGTATCCCATCTGCAATATATTTGATAGCGTCAAATATGATATAAAAACTGTAAAGGTAAATGAAGGAGATAAATTGTTTTTTTATACAGATGGCATAACCGAAGCCAGAGATATATTTGGACAAGAATATGGGGTTGAAAAACTTATAAAACTTATTAACAGTTCAGATAACATGTTAGAGGAACTGAAATCATCGCTTTTATCTTACAGTGATGTACAAAAAGACGATTATGCTATACTTATGGCAGAAATTATATAAATTGAGAGGGGTATTTATAATGAAGGAAATTACACTTGATTTAAAAGGAAGTTTTATAACACATAAAGAAATTCAAGATATTAAGCCACAAATAATGGAGGCTCAAAAAAATCTTTTGAATGGCAGTGGAATAAGCAACGACATGACAGGCTGGATTGATTACATGAACAACTACGATGAGGCAGAATATGAAGAGATAAAATCTTCAGCCAGCTACATTATTAATAATAGTGATGCGTTTATCCTACTGGGTATAGGTGGTTCTTACCTTGGCGCAAGAGCTTCAATAGAAGCCATAAGGGGTAATTTTCACAATGAATTATGCAAACCACAGGTATATTATGCTGGTCAAAACTTAAGTGGAGCATATTTGAAAAATCTGATGAAAGTTATTAAAAACAAAGAGGTCAGTGTAATTGTTGTATCAAAATCCGGAACAACATTAGAAACAGCTTTAGCATTTAGAATAATAAGAGATATGATGGAAGAAAAATACAAGGAACAATCAAAAAATCGTATATTTGTTGTTACTGACGAGAAAAAGGGTGCATTAAAGAGTCTTTCAGAATTATATGGCTATAAAGCATTTAAAATACCTGATAATATTGGAGGCAGGTATTCTGTAATAACTCCGGTAGGGCTTTTGCCTATGGCTGCAGCAGGACTTGACACAGATAAATTTATTGAAGGTCTTAAAGATGCATCAAAAGAATATCAAACTATGGATTTTGAAAATAATATATGTTGTTTGTATGCAGCTGCAAGAAATATATTAAATAAAAAAGGCAAAGAAGTAGAAATACTCGTAGGATATGAGCCTTCAAATATATCAATAGCAGAGTGGTGGAAACAGCTGTTTGGAGAAAGTGAAGGTAAAGATGAACAGGGGATATTCCCAGCATCACTAAACTTTACTACAGATTTACACTCTATGGGTCAATTTGTTCAAGAAGGTAAAAAAATAATTTTTGAAACAACTATAGTGACAGAACAGCCCAAAGATGATATAGTAGTACCTGCTGACTCAAATGACTTTGATAAATTAAATTATTTGTCTGAAAGAACATTTGATTACATAAATAACAAGGCGTTTGAAGGAACATTTATGGCACATAATGAAGGAAATGTGCCGGGAATAATAATAAAGGTTCCGGATATGAACGAATTTTACTTAGGCAAACTTTTTTATTTTTTCATGATGACCTGTGCGATTAGTGGGTATACTAACCATATAGATCCATTTACACAGCCAGGGGTTGAAAATTATAAGAAAAACATGTTTAGATTGTTAGGAAAATAATTATAAAACAAGGGGAAAGCCCCTTGTTTGCAGAAAGGAAGGTGAGAAAATGATTAAACTAGGAGAAATACAAGAACTTGAAGTATTTAAGAAGATGGATTTTGGAGTTTATTTAAAAAGTTCTGAAGATGAAAAAGGCGAAAACAGCATACTTTTACCTAAAAGGCAAGTACCTGAAAATACAGAAATAGGAGATAAAATATCTGTTTTTGTATACAGAGATTCAAATGATAGAATAATATCTACAGTAAACAGACCTAAGATAGTAATGGGGGAAATAGGTTTCTTAAAGGTGGTAGAAATATCTAGGATAGGAGCCTTTTTGAACTGGGGTTTAGAAAAAGATTTGTTTCTGCCATATAAGGAGCAAATAGGTGAAATTAGAAATAACGGCGAATACATGGTTGGTTTATACGTTGATAAATCAGATAGATTATGTGCCACTATGAATTTGTTTAAAGTTCTTAGAACTGATTCACCATACAAGGTGAATGACATAGTGAAGGGAACTGTATTTAGCTTAAAAAGAGGTCTTGGAGCAATGGTTGCTGTAGAAGGAAAATACTTAGGTTTGATACATGAAGGAGAAATTCTTAAGCCCTTGAGATCAGGAGATGAGGTTGAAGTAAGAATAAGCCACATTAAAGAAGACGGTAAACTAGATTTAAGTTTGAAAGACGCGCCAAAGCTGCAAATTGACAGGGATGGAGACAGAATTTTTAATGCGCTTGCAAAGAATAAGGGAAAACTTCCGTTAAACGATAGTAGCGACCCGGCTAAAATAAATGAAATACTTGGTATGAGTAAAAGCTCATTTAAAAAAGGCGTGGGGAGGCTGATGAAAAGGGGAATGGTTGAAATTACCAGGGACGGTATAAAATTAGTAAACAAAAAAGAAAAACAGGTTTTCAGCAGCAAGGATGACAACAAAAAAGGTAAAAATTTTAAGAATTCAAGAAGCATGAAATTAAAAAAATAAAGTGACATTTGATTCAAACTATTGACAAAATGATATTATAGAAGTACAATTTATATGTATTTTTTATAAATATACTAAAAATATAGGTTATTTATAACATTTAGAAAAGGTAATAGAAGAATGAATGATATCTATACGCTTAATGAGAGTTTTCCTGCTGAATATTATTAAACAATTATAATAAACACTATGGTTTTAATAAGGAAAATTTATTAAGGAAAGTATAGATTTTTTTTAACGAATATTTAGGACAAAAAATTAAAATAAAGGAGATATGATATGACAACACCACATAATAGTGCAGTTAAAGGAAACATAGCAGAAACAGTATTGTTACCAGGGGATCCACTAAGAGCAAAGTTTATTGCAGAAAATTTTTTACAAGATGTTGAACAATTTAATGCAGTAAGGAATATGTTTGGGTACACAGGTACTTACAATGGAAAAAAGGTATCAGTAATGGGTACAGGAATGGGATGTGCTTCAATAGGAATATACTCATATGAGTTAATACATATGTATGGAGTTAAAAATTTAATTCGTATAGGATCATGCGGTGCCTATGATGAAAATCTAAAGCTATTTGACATAGTGTTAGCTATAGGTGCAAGCACAGATACAAATTACGCGTATCAATATGATTTACCCGGCACTTTCTCTGCAACAGCATCATGGGAACTCTTATCAAATGCTAAAAAGATTGCCGATGATAATAGTATACATACAGTAGTTGGAAATATAGTAACATCGGATGTGTTTTACCATGATAATCCTGATGATTGGAAGAAATGGGCAAAAATGGGTATTGTTGCAGCTGAAATGGAAAGCTATGCATTGTACTGCAATGCTTCAAGAGCAGGTGTTAATGCACTTACTATATTAACAGTATCTGATTCTATAGCGAGACAATCAGAAACTACACCGGAACAAAGAGAAAAAGGATTCAAAGATATGATGAAAATTGCTTTGGAATTAGCATAAACTAAATGTTGCTAAAAAGGAAAAATAACAACAGAAAGGATGAAAATATGAAAGCGTGGGAAATTGCATATGATATATTTTCAAATGCTAAGCCAAGAATTTTAAGCAGCGAGGATCAAGGTTGGAGTTCCTTAAAAGCTGTTTCAGATTTTTATGATGCGCAATTATCATTAGATTGGGCAAGTAATGTACCTGGGTCGGGAGCACCGGAAAAAATAATGGTAGCATCAATACAGGCACTTGAAAACAGAGGATATATTGTAGAAAATGGATATGAACTTCTAGAAAAAGGGATAAAGGCTCATTCGGAAGGAGATAATTTAGAATTGCAAAAAATCTCTGCTGAAATGAGAAATGCATTTTTAAATGCAAAGAAGAATGAAGAATCTGATTATTGGAAATTTAAACAATACAATTCTTTTGAAGAGTATAAAAAAAGTGTAAATTTAAAAGAAACTGTAGATGTTGACGTAAACACTGATAAATTTAAAGATCAAATTAAAGCTGCATGGATGTCACAATTGATTGGTGCAGCAATGGGAACAATGGTAGAGGGATATACATCTAAAAATTTGTATAAAGCCTTTGGCGATGTAAAAGATTATATAAGAGAACCTAATACCTATAATGATGATATAACCTTTTTTATTGGTTTTGTTAACACATTTAAGCAAAAAGGTTATAATTTGACGTCTAAAGATATAGCATTATCGTGGATTTCTCTGATTCCATGCGGATGGTCAGCAGAAGAAATAGCTTTAAGAAATATAAGGGCTGGATTTATGCCTCCAGAAAGTGCTAAATTTAATAATCCTTTCAATGAATGGATTGGTGCACAAATGAGAGGGGCAATTTGTGGGATGGTTGCTCCAGGGAACCCAATGCTTGCAGCAGAATTAGCTTGGAAAGATGGAGAAGTATCTCATGCAAATAACGGTATTTTAGGTGAGATATTTAATGCAGTTATGATTTCTATGGCTTTTGTGTCAAGCGATATAAAAGAAATAGTTAAATCCTCAATAGATATGATACCAAAAGACAGTGAATATTATTCGGTGGTTAAATTTGCATATGACAGCTGCTTAAAACATGAAGATTGGCATGATGCATTAGAAGAATGCGAACAAAAATATATAAAATATAACTGGATACATGCATATCCAAATGCATGCTGTGAAGTAATAGCGCTAATGTATGGTGAAGGTGATTATGAAAAAACACTTAATATTATAACTATGTGCGGCATAGATGCAGACTGCAATGCAGGTATGATTATGCCTGTGTTAGGAATTCAACAGGGAATGCGTATCATTCCAAAAAGACTTATTCATCCAGC
>SWCH01000360.1_pt1 | contig 11981 bp, 9 predicted proteins | sample 4690051 | NCBI WGS metagenome assembly SWCH01 (sample SAMN10267282, study PRJNA491770) | bioreactor metagenome | isolation source: DHS bioreactor inoculated with | place: Japan: off Shimokita Peninsula | reverse complement strand
CCCCCCCGCCAGAAGGAGGCGATCCTTTTCGGGGATCTGATCGCGATGCTGGAGACGCTCGACAGGGGATCCTTGCGCGGCCTGCGCGACCGGGCGATGCTGCTTATCGGTTTCGCCGGCGGCCTGCGCCGATCAGAGATCGTCGGGCTCGATGTCGGCCGCGATCAGACGGAAGACGGGAGCGGCTGGATCGAGATCTTCGAGGAAGGGCTTCTGGTGACCCTGCGCGGCAAGACCGGCTGGCGGGAGGTAGAGATCGGACGCGGATCGACTGCGACCACCTGCCCCGTCATTGCGCTCGAAACCTGGTTGAAATTCGCCAGGATCGGGCATGGTCCCCTGTTCCGCCGCGTTACCGGAAGGGGACGGCAGGTTGGCGCGGAACGGCTGAAGGATCAGGAGGTGGCCCGGCTCGTCAAGCGGACAGCCCTTGCGGCTGGAGTGCGGGGCGACCTGCCGGAAGGAGAGCGGGAGAAGAAGTTTTCCGGCCATTCCCTGCGCGCCGGCCTGGCTTCGTCCGCCGAGGTCGACGAGCGCTATGTGCAGAAACAGCTCGGTCATGCTTCCGCTGAGATGACCCGCAAATACCAGCGCCGCAGAGACCGGTTCCGGATCAATCTCACAAAGGCCTCGGGGCTTTGAAAGTCCCCTCCCCGCCTGCTCCACCCATCAATACCGTGAATCGGACAGCCATAATCGATTCACCAAATCCATTGGACGCTCGCCCGCTCCTTCGGGGAAGATCGCGCCATGATGGAAAACCCTTCCCGTCGGCTGCTCAGACGCATTGACCCCGAGCGCAACATGGCCCGCTTTTATGCGCTCTCCGTGGAGCCGACATTGTTCGGCGATGCCGCACTCGTACGCCAATGGGGGCGGATCGGCACGCGTGGACAGTTGAAGATCAACCTGTTCGACACGATGCCCGCGGCCGAGGAAGCCCTGTCGCGCCTCGCGGCCCGCAAACTGCGTCGTGGCTACCGCCCGATCTGAGGCACGGTGCGGAAAAACAGGGATATGGGCGCTCTTTTGTATCCGGAGGGACGCGGCATTTCACAGCCAGGACGCCGGCGTTCTGGGAAGCCGGTGCTCCGGGTCGATCACACGCAGTTGCGGACCTTCCTCTCCGTTCCAGCGCCATAACGCAACGCAATGCCCGCCCGGCGACATGAAAGACGGATAAACCACGCCGTCAAATCCCCGTTCCATGAGCTCTTCGCGCGCCTTGTGGCTGTCAGGCACCTTCCCTGCATCCATGTCCGCCCGCCACTCGCACCGATGCAACTCATCCGAAAAACCGAACTCCGAAAGCCCGGCGGCGTCCGTCAGAACCGCAAGTCTGGCTCCCGAAAGCCGGAGCTGCGCAATCAATGCAGGGTGCTGCACAAAGCCCTGATTGTATTCGGCCCAGGCCGTCGACATTTCACGCGCGGCATAGATCGCAACGGCGCCAACGGGATTCCAGCGCCCACCGAACCGCCTGGCGCCCTCCCCCGAAAGCGGTGCATGTGCCCAACGCGGCACATAGGCCCGCCAGAGTATCTCTTCCTGCCCGTCTTCAGGCATAGACGCCCGCGCGCACGGCCTCCAGATAGGCCAGCACCTTGTCGGACTTGCCCTCGCCCACGAGATCGTAGGCGGTCTTGCCCGCCCATCCCGGTATTGGCTGATGCTTGAACCAGATGACGGCGCGATGCTCTTCGCCAGCCATCTCCGTCGCCATCGCCAAAATGCGCACAACAGGGCTGAGCGCCTGATCCACCTTGCGCTGGCCGGATTTCGCCGTCAGCGTGTTGCGGGCAACGCCGATCAACCGCGCGAGCTCTATCATGGTAACCCCAAGAAGCTCCGAGACCCGTTTGGCCGAAAGAAAAGGCGTTCGCTCATCAGCGAAATGAGCCGCCGCGAAATCAAGGTCTGCCGCTGTCATCTCATCTCTCCCGCATACGCAGATTGAACATGAACTGAGCTCATTTTGAACTCCGTAACGTCAATCTATGCGCATAATATGTCGTTTTCAAGCCGATCGCCCACTTCCAGCCTGCCCAACCGCCTTCTGCCGCGCAGAAAGCAGAGCGTTGAGCATGGGCTTGACGGAAAACGCCCCGCCTTCGGCCCGTTCGGTCAAACGCCGCAGATAACCGCCAGGCGACCGGATTGTATCCGCCCGCTCCAGGATGGCTGCAATGGTGATCGCGGCGTTGACCTCGCCCATCCGCGAACGGGCTTCCGCCCAGGCATCAGGAGAAACCCCGAGCATGGAGCGAACGGTTTCCGCAGCTTTCATGAAGTCACGCCAGTCGCTCATGCCCCCTGGTGCATAATCGCGAATCTGGGGACACGCCGATGTCACCATATCCAAGGGCATTGCCGGGCCGCGCTCCTGTTCCATCCTGCCCGCCTTTTCCCGTTGGGCGTTGGCAACAGCCGCTTCCCGTCCGGACCTGGGCCCTGGTCGCGCTTCAATCTTTTCGATGCTTTTTTCAGATAGGGATTCTGGGTTTGAATTATGAATATGGCGCTCATTTTGATCGTCATTGGCGCTCATATTTGTATTTTCGGATTTATATGTCTCGGTTTCCCGATACTGCATTTCAGCTTCCGAAAGACCATCGAGATAAGCCTTCTCTATCTCAATCCTCAGGCTTGTCAGCGCGTCCCGGCGTTCCTTCAGTGTCTCCCAATCCGTATTGCGGCCAAGCCTGCCGGAAAGCCCCCGGAAACGCTCGGCAAGCACCTTGAAGGAGCCCCCCCTGCCCTCATCTTCCGCCGCCTGAATGATGGCTGCGATATCGCGCAGGTGAATCGTGACTTCGCTGCGCAATGCCCGCAGAGCCTTGGCAAGACGCCGTGCATCGGCCGCATGGGTCTCGATCTCGGCCGCACGCATGACCAACGGTGCCAGATCGAAGCCAAAGGCCGCATCGATCCGGCCGTCCTCGCTTCTCATGGCATATCGTTTTCCATTGGCGCTGTCGCGACGAAGGATGAGACCGGCACTCACGAGGGCCGCCAGATGACGGCGCAGCGTCGCCGGCGCCATACCCCGCGCCCTCAGCGACAATTCGGCATTGGAAGGAAAAACAATGAGATCCGTGCTTGGATCGAGCAGCCTCTCCGTGCTGAAACTTACCAGCGCCTCCAGCACCACTATGGTCCGATCGGCAAGACCAAGCGCCAGGCGCGCCTCCGTCACCGCCCGCAGCAGTTGCCATTTGTCCACGGCGCTGTCGGCGCCTGGATGCCCTTGTCCATCCTTTGCATCAAATGCGGCTCGAGCCCGGCGAACCTGCTCATTCACCAGAAACTGGGCGCGCGCCAACCCTTTCCCGCCAAAAGGCGAGATCGCAAACCTCTCCGTCATCGTCTTACCTTTCATCAGGCAAGAAAAAGACACCCACCGGAACACACCGATGCTTGACATTGAACGATGGAAGTGATTCTTTCAGATTGCTACATCGAAAGGGGCTTCCGGAATGGTGACGTTCTGGGGGCCTTTTTTCTTGCGTGTTTTTCCTTTTCCTCGTCCTCTCCAAAGGGCCCTCCGGCCCATATTCACTCAAGCGCCCGACGGCTGTCCGTTCCAGCACTTGTTGCTTCAGCCGCGCTCCTCTTCGAAACGCTCGGCCAGCTCAGGCAGAAGCGCCGCGACATAATCCGCGAACCCCGGCCTCGCCTTCTCATCGAACTCCATCCGGGGCTTCTTACCGGAAATCACCTGCGCCAGCGGGCGCCCCTTGCGGTCCGCCACGAGCGTCGGCTTGGATGTCTTTCCCTTTGCCCCGGCCTTGCGTTCTTCACGTTTCGCGAGCCTATCGAACAGCATTCCGAAACGCATGTCGGAGCTGGCAGCCCGGAAAGCATCCGAATGGATGACATCCTGCGCGATCACAATGGCGGCATCGTCCTGGAGGAAATCGGCCAACAGCATCCAGCGTGGGCGACCGGCCTTGGGCGCAGGTCCGATCGCACTCGCGATCTGCGCGGGCACCGCCTCCGCCACCTGCAGAAAGCGCGTCATTTCCGCCTTGTGCAGTGACAGGGCGCGCTGAACAACGCCGCGCTCGAAACCGTGACGGATGAGCGCGGCGGCAAAGCAGGCGCGCTCGATAAAGGAAAGATTGCGCCGCTCGGTGTTTTCCTTGCCCTGCGCCAGCACGAGCTGATTGTCATCGAGCGTGCGCACGATTGCCTGTACAGGGCGTGCAAGACGCGCCGCCGCCCGCACGCGGCGATGACCATATGCCACCTGGTAGCGGCCATTCGCGGTCGGATGCGGACGCAGGAGAACCGGCACCTGCTGTCCGTTTTCCCGCACACTGTCCACCAGCGCGGCGAATTCCTCGTCGCCATCGTCTTCGCGGCTCAGGCGGTCGCGCACCAGGGAAGGATCGATCAGGTTCGGATCGATCTCCACCACGCGCTCGCCCCTGGCCAGCGCGTCCTTGAGCGCGCGCGCGTCCTCGACCTCGCGGCTCATGGACGACAGGGAAAGCCCCATCGCCTTGACGGCGCCGGAAGCCGTCCGGGACGTTTCGGAAAAGGCTGGTCGGGCAGCGGTTTTCGTTTCCGGGGCAGGCTTTGGCGTTGCCGTCGGGGAGGGGGCTTCATCGCCCGGCACCGGCGCGCCGCCGAACAGGGCCTTGAGGTGATCCTTGCGCTTGCTCATGCGCTCTCTCCCGCCTCATTGCGGCCCCAGGCCTCCTCGATCAGCGTCTCGATCTCGTCGTTGACAGATGTCAACGCCTCCATGGCCCGGTCGTAGGTGGAACGAGTGAAATTGTCCCGCCCGACCTCGTAAAGCGTCTGCTTGGTAAGGCCCGCATCGGAAATGGCGGTCGATTTGACCATCGGCGCGGTGAGCACGCGCGACCCGAACTGCGAGCGCAGAAAGCCCACGATCTGCGTCTGCGGCCCGTCATTGGGTTCATAACGCGTCACGAGATAACGCAGGAAATCGAAATTGAGCGTCCCGCCCGCCGAGCGCACGACCGACAGAAGATCGGCAGTCATGTAAAGGAACTGGCTCATCGAGGCGACATCGAGCATCTGCGGATGCACGGTCACGATTACCGAGGTTGAGGCACACAGGGCAGACAGCGTCAGGAAGCCGAGCTGCGGCGGACAGTCGATGACCACGACATCGTAATCATCGGCGACGGAGGCCAGCGCCCCTTGGATCCGCGCGAAGAAGAAATCATCCGACGTGCTGCCGGGTCCGCGTTCGGCCAGCATGCGCGGCGTCGTATGTTCAAACTCATGCAGCTCAAGATTGCCGGGGACGATATCAAGCCCGTCGAAATAGGTTTTCCGGACGATCTCGGAGAGCGGCCTGCGCTCGTCGTCATAACGGATGGCACCATAGAGCGTGTCATTGCCCGACAGGTCGATTTCCGGCTGGTATCCGAAAAGGGCCGACAGCGAAGCCTGCGGATCGAGATCGACGGCGAGCACGCGATAACCTGACAAGGCCAGATGCTGAGCCATATGGGCGCTGGTGGTCGTCTTGCCGGAACCGCCCTTGAAATTGGTGACGGCGATTACCTGCAGATGCTCCTTTTCGGGATTGCGCCATTTCACATAGGAGCGGGCCTTTGTCAGATTCCCCTTGGCGCGCGCCTGATCCGCCAGATGGTGACGCAGCGCATTGATATCGGCAAGCGAATAGAAGCGGCGTCCGCCCGCGCCGGTTTCCGGCTGGGGGCCCTCGCCGGCGATCGACAATTGTCTCAGATAGCCATCCGAAACGCCGATCAGCCGCGCGGCCTCTCCGCTTGAAAATGTCCGCAATGTCTTCTGCGCGGTCGGCGGGAAAAGCCGGTCTCGCATCACGCGCAATTGCTCGGACAGCTGCGCCGCATCCGCCGCTATGGCCTCATCCGCCGGCAGCACGCGCGGTGCCTCCGCCTGATCCGCAGCCATATCCATCACCTTGTCCAAGTCACGCTCTCCATTTCGCTCGCCGGCCAAATTCATGCCCAAACCCATACCCAGATTCACGCAAAGCCGCTCCTTGCATTCAGCCATTCCCGGCGCCCGTTGACAGCTGTCAACAAAGCGCCCCATGCCGCCAGGCGTCATGCAAAGGCCCATGCCAGGCAGACGGACGCATGATAAAAGCATACGATCCGACGAGCCGAAGGGGAGGGTAACCCGATTCGCCGCCCGCCGGCGAGTAGCCTACGCCGCGGGGCAAAGATACGCTCTCCGACCGGACACACTGCATGCGCGGCGCAAGTCGCCTGAAACCGCTAGTAACATCCAGACGAAGCGGTTACGGAAAAAGTGCTCGATTGCCAGCGACACCGTTACTATTGGCCCGAGAGCGCCCGCCAGCGTCAAGAAATTTTTGGTTAACAAAGGGTTAACGGGAGCGGCGCGCACCATCCCTTGGCATTGCACGCGATCCGAAAGCGCCATATTCACAAGCCCTTAGAGGCCGCCATGCCATCCGGGAACGTCGAGAACCTCTTGAAACATTTTTTTCGAACCGCCCCAAGATCAGCTCAATCGACCGCTCAAAGCAGAACTGTTGCGCCAGGGGAAAGCCAGAATCACCGAATGTCCAAACCGGGCTTGCCAAGTTCCAGCGGCTCCTGTCCATTTCTCGGGCGCATCACACAGGTTCAAATACGACCGCTACGGTCGGCCCTCCTATCAGCACCAATGTCGGGAGATGCTGCGATGAAAACGATCACCAAACTCTGGCAGGCGAGCCTTGTCGGCGCTTCGGCCCTGCTTCCCTTGCAATCGGGCGCAACCGCGTCTGAAAGCCGTGTGGAAGCCATCACGCTTTCTTCCGGTGGCCTTGCGGAGGTCAACCGCAGCGCACGCGTCGACGGCAACGAGACGGTCGAAATCGAAATACCGCTCGAACAGGTCGACGACATTCTCAAGAGCCTCGTCGTCCGCGATCCGTCCGGCAAGGTCGGCGGTCTCACCCTCGATGGCCTGTCACCGGTCGAGGAAACATTCCGCCGTCTTCCCTTCGGTCCCGACACGATGGGTTCCCTGCCAGACCTTGCCGCCTCGCTCCAGGGTGTCAGCGTTCGCGCGACATCCGGGGGACGCACGGTGGAAGGCGTGGTGCTGGGTGTGGGAACGGAAGGCCGCCGCTCGGACCCCGAAGCGCCGGTCGAACGCATCCTGTCCGTCATGACAGGGGAGGGGGCTATCGATGTATTGAAGCTCAGCACCGACACCACCCTGGAGATTCTGGACGAGGCCATGCGCGAAAAACTGCGCGAGGCAGCAGCCGTGAGCGGACGGGGGCGCATCGACGACATGCGCCGCATCGCCATTTCGCTTTCCGGCAATAGCGGGCGCGACATTGCGCTTTCCTATGTGGTGCCGGCGCCTGTCTGGAAAACCGCCTACCGCCTCGTTTCCGGTGAGGATGGCAAGGCACGGTTGCAGGCCTGGGCGATCATCGAAAATGCAACGGGCGAGGATTGGAAGAACGTGGCGGTCACCCTGTCTTCGGGCGCGCCGGTCACACTTTCCCAGCGGCTGCATCAGAGATACTGGCACCAACGGCCTGAAATCCCCGTGACGGCAGGAGCCACGACCCCGCCGCGGCCCGACAACGCCGCCGGCATCAGTGCCGACATGAGCGCCAGTTCGGGCGGTGGCGCAATGCTTCAGAAGCGAATGCGCTCTGCAGCACCGGTTTCCGCTCCCGCACCCGTTTCCGCCGAAGTCATGACCTACGCACCGATCGCGGAGGCTCGTGAACAAGCAGCAGCGCAGGAAGGGCAGACCAGCGCCAGCTACCGATTGGCCGACCCGGTCAATCTGCGGGCGGGACAGACACTGTCCGTTCCCTTCATCGATGCGGAGGTCCCGGCGGAACAGGTTTCCCTTTTCCAGCCGGAACGGGGAGAGGCACATCCCATTGCCGCCCTGTTTCTGCAGAACGGCACGGGCGCGAGCCTGCCCCCCGGTATTCTCACCATCTATGATGGACGCGACGGCTATGTGGGCGACGCCCAGCTCGCCGGCATTCCGGCAACGGAAAGCCGCATGGTCAGTTTTGCCGCCGACCGCAAGGTTGAAGTCACATCCGACATGAAACCGGAAGAAGCCGTTACCCGCATCAAGGTGGTTGATGGTGTTCTCCTCGTCACCAGCCTCTCGCGGCTTGTCACGACCTATTCCATCAAGGGGGCGGCAGATGGAGCCCGCACGGTGGTCATCGAGCATCCGCGCCGGAATGGCTGGCGCGTGGGTTCAGATGCGCTTTCAAGCTCCACACCGACACATCACCGCTTGCGCGTCGAGATCGGCGAGGGTGTCAGCGAGGATGTCACCGTTACCGCCGAGCAGGATCGCACGGACCGGTTTGCGCTTGTGGATGCCGGCGCCGACGCATTGCTTGGCTGGTCTGGCGCAGCCGCCGATCCGGAAACCGCCGCCAAACTCGCCGAACTGGGCGAATTGCGGCGCAAGGCCGCCGATGCGCAGAACGAGCTGCGGGACATCGAGGACGCCATCGGGCGCACCGCCGAGGCCCAGGGCCGCATTCGCGACAATCTTGCTGCCGCTCCTGCCGACAGCGCCCTTGCCAGGCGTTATCTGGGGATGCTGGAAAAGACGGAAGACGAAATCGCCGCTCTCACCGGCCGACGTGACGAGGTGGATGCCCGGCGCAAACAGTTCGACGCCGATGTCGGTGCTTTCGTTCGCGATTTCTGAAAGCGAGAGGAGGGGAGGGGAGGGGAGGCCGCCGACTTTCCGGCCGCCAATTCCGGGCCGATAGTTTACCGCCCCTCCTCCGCCTGCCGGCAGCACCGTGAATCCAGACTGGCCTAAAACCGGCTGAGCGCGCCCGCGGCCTCGCTTGCCAGCGGGGCAAAGCGGCGGCAAAATCCTTCCGGCTCCCATTCGCTGAGCGAACCCGCAATGTGAATAGCCCCAAGGGGAACGCCGTCCGGCGTCAGAATGGCCGCCGCCAGCGCCACCTCGCCTTGCAGAACTTCCTCCACGGCCAGGGCGTAGCCGTTCCGGCGGGCCTCGCGCACCTTGGCGCGAATGCCCTCGGGATCCGTAATCGTCTTCGGCGTGATCTCGCGGCGCTCCGAGCGTTCGATGATATCGTCCACCTCCGCATCGCTCAGATGCGCCATCACGGCGCGACCGCCCGAGGTGCAATAGATCGGCACGCTCTGACCGACAAGCGTCGCGAAAAAGGTTTCCCGCTTGCTTTGCAGCCGCGCCGCATACACGAGGCGCAACCCGTCACGCAGGCTGAGATCGACACGCTCGCGCACATTGCGGCGCAATTCCAGAAGGACAGGGGACGCCCGCGCCACCAGCGGATTGAGCCGCAGATAATCGCGCGTGTGATCGAGAATTCGGATACCCGGCAAGAAGCCCCTGTCATCCGCATCGCGTTCCACATAGCCAAGCTGCCGGAGCGTGTGAACGACGCGTTGCGCGGCACTGCGCCCCATACCGCTCGCCGTCGCGATTTCGTTCAGCGAAAGCGGTCGCCCCGTGTCATGGAACGCGGACAGAACCTGCATGGCGCGCGCCACCGCCTGCACGTACAGGGGGTCGTCTTCATCCACATGGCCGGCCGGGCGAACGCCATACTCGGCGCGCTGAACATAACTCAAGCGACGTCTCCAAAAACCGTTTGACACATCAACCTTACCACACCTATCGTAAATACGATACAAGTGTATCGCTCAGCGATACTGTTAAATTTGCCTTGTCATCCCATCTTCGAAACCGGTCTTTCGAAGTCTTTTTTGCGAAACGGTAACGTCCGGATGCCTTTATGCGCTTGTGCAGGGAGGAAGGTATGAGAAAACGGGTCGCGCTGGCCGGTTTCCTGCACGAGACGAATACCTTCGCCCCGACAAAAGCGTCCTATGCGGATTTTGTGCAGGGCGGCGGCTATCTCCCGATGTCACGCGGACAGGAAATCCTGGAGCGCTGCCCCGGTGTCAATCTCGGCATTTCGGGCGCGGTCGATCATGCGGAGAAAGCCGGCTGGGAAATGGTCCCGGTCCTGTGGACGGGTGCAATCCCCTCTGCCCATGTGACGCGTGACGCCTATGAGCGGATCGTCACGGAAATCGTGGACGGCATTGCCGCCGCACGCCCCCTGGACGGCGTATGCCTCGACCTGCATGGCGCGATGGTGGCCGAACATCTGGACGACGGAGAGGGCGAATTGATTGCCCGCGTGCGCAAGGTCGTCGGGCCGCATGTGCCGATTTCCGTCAGCCTGGATCTGCACGGAAACACAACCCGGCTGATGGTCGAGCAGGCCGACCTTCTGGTCGCCTTCAGAACCTATCCGCATGTGGACATGGCAGAAACCGGCCGGCGCGCGGCCGAGGGGCTGAGCCGCCTCATGGCGCGCGGCAAGCCCTTCGACAAGGCGTTCCGTCGCCTGCCGTTCCTCACCTCCATTCCATGGCAGTGCACCTTCATAGAGCCGGCAAAGAGCCTTTATGAAGAGGTCGCGGCGCTGGAAGGCGGCGATATCGCCAGCATGTCCTACTGGATGGGATTTCCCGCCGCCGACATCGAGGAATGCGGGCAGACGGTGCTTGCCTATGGCGAGACACAGGCTGCGGCCGATCGGGCGGCGGAGCGCATATATGCCAGCATCATGGCCCGCGAGGGAGACTTCGCCGGAACGGCCTACGGTCCCGACGAGGGTGTTCTCGAGGCGATGCGGATCGCGGCGAGCGCCACACGGCCCGTCATCATCGCCGACACGCAGGACAATCCCGGCGCAGGCGGAGATTCCAACACGACGGGCATGTTGCGCGCACTTTTGCGCAACGGGGCCGAGCGCGCGGCCATCGGCATGATCGTCGATCCTGCGGCAGCAGGCGCTGCCCATGCGGCGGGGGAGGGCGCCGACATAAGCATTGCCCTGGGTGGCCAGTCCGCCATTCCCGGCGACACGCCTCTTGAAGCCACATTCCGCGTGGAAAAGCTTTCCGGCGGAGACCTGCATGCGACCGGCCCCTATTACGGCGGCACCCATATGAATGTCGGCCCGTCGGCCTGTCTTTCCATCGGCGGCGTACGGATCGTCGTGGCGACCCACAAGGCCCAGATGGCGGACCAGGCCATGTATCGGTTCGTGGGCATCGAGCCAACGGAAATGGCCATTCTGGTCAACAAGAGCTCTGTGCATTTTCGAGCCGATTTCGAACCGATCGCGGAGACCATTCTGGTCTGCACCGCACCAGGGCCCATGCCGCTCGACCCGGCCGCGCTGGCCTGGACAAAACTTGCGGACGGCATGCGCCTGTCACCGAATGGGCCGGCCTTCAGGCGCTCCCAATCCCAACAGGCGATGGAGGGCTGAGAGAATAAAGCGCGGCAGGAGAACCGCGGGAACGACGTCGCAAAAAGAGTTCACACGTAACAAAAGAGGGAACATCATGTTGCGTCTTCAGGAGAGACTTCACCACGCAAGGGGGCAGCTTCGCGGCACCGTATTCGCGCTTTTAGCAGGTGCTGCGCTTATGGGGGGCGCTGGCTTCGCCACGCCGGCCATGGCCGAGGGCAAGACGATCACCGCCGTCATGCATTCGGGACTGCGCGTGCTCGACCCGATCATCACCACCGCGCACATCACCCGCAATCACGGCTACATGATCTATGATGTGCTGATCGCCGTGGACGAGAACTTCAAGCCTCAGCCCCAGATGGCGGACTGGACGGTGTCCGACGGCGGCCTGACCTATACCTTCACCCTGCGGGGTGGGCTGAAGTTCCACGACGGTGCGCCGGTCACGGCCGCCGATGCCGTGGCCTCGCTGAAACGCTGGGGCAAACGCGACAGTGGCGGCCAGCTGATTTTCGATGTGACCGACAGCCTCGAAGCGAGCGACGACAAGACGATTGTCTGGAAGCTCAAGAGCCCCTTCGGTCCGCTGCTCGACATCGTCGGCAAACAATCGGCCGTTCCGCCGTTCATCATGCCCGAGCGCGTGGCCAACACGCCCCCC
>SWCH01001941.1_pt2 | contig 12123 bp, 9 predicted proteins | sample 4690051 | NCBI WGS metagenome assembly SWCH01 (sample SAMN10267282, study PRJNA491770) | bioreactor metagenome | isolation source: DHS bioreactor inoculated with | place: Japan: off Shimokita Peninsula | reverse complement strand
AAAAAAGGTTCTTTCATCACCCCATAGATGTATCTTTTTATACTCAAAAATAAGTTTTCCAGCTTCATCCCAAATACAAACCACATCATAAAATTTGTTATTCTCAAAAGAAGAAACACCAGCAAGTATCTTAATATTATATTTATTTGCCAACATAGCAAACAAAGATTTTTCATCAAATTTTTCTTTAACCACATTAAAATCATATCCACTAATGCATAATTCGGGAAAACATATCAAATCTAAATTTTTATCCATATGTGATTCAATAGTATTTTCTATATGTACTGTATTTTTTTCTATATCACCTTCAGTAACCTTAATTTGACAAACACCAATTTTCATAGATACCTCCTAATTTTTTTAAGTTACTTAAATAAATGGCACCTAACTTGATGGCAATCTGACACAGTGTTCATGATAGGATCATCATTAAAGCATATGTCCATTGCTCTATTACAACGAGTATTAAAGCTACATCCTTTTGGTATATTTACAGGAGATGGTATCTCACCAGTTGAAATTACCTTTTCTGGTTTCAATTTTTCTTCTTCCTCCGAAATTACAGGAATAGAAGAAAGCAACATTTGTGTGTACGGATGCATTGGTTTTTTGTAAAAATCTTCAGTGTTAGCAATTTCACATATCTTTCCTAAATACATTATAATTACTTTTGTAGAAATATTTCTTACAAGACTTAGGTCATGTGTTATAAACAAATATGTAAGCTTTTGTTCCTTATGAAGCTTTAAAAGCATATTTATAATCTTTGCTTGAATTGAAACATCTAACGAAGATGTAGGTTCATCTAATATAATAAACTTTGGATTGCTACATAAGGCTCTAGCAATAGAAACTAATTGTTTCTCTCCTCCGCCTATAGACCTAGGAAATTTGTACATAAAATCCTCTGAAAGGCCAACCATATTTAAAACTTCACCTATTTTTTTATCAATTTTATTGTTTTCTACTACCTTATGTACCTTTAGAGGCAAACTTAATATTTCTTTAACATCATGGTATGAATTAAGAGATGAACCTGGGTCTTGAAAAACAATTTGAGCTTTTTTCTTAAAATCAAATGACCGTTTATTTCCAACTATACTCTGTCCGTCAAATATTATATCTCCACCCGATGTATCATTCATACCCATAATTGTATATGCAATTGTACTTTTTCCAGAACCTGACTCACCTACAAGAGCTACCAATTCTCCTTCATTTATCGAAAAGCTTACATCATCAACAGCTCTAACATAAGTTTTTTTAGATTTATCTATCATGAAGTAGGTTTTTAAATTCTTTACAGTTAATATTTCATTATTCATATAATATTTACCTAAATTATTAAATTTATTAATAATTCTCTCCTTTCTGTAATATTTTTAGTTCTCATCATAATGAAAGCATGCAACCTTGTGATTTTCATTAATATCTATCATTTGTGGCTTCTCTTTCTTGCATATATCAGTTGCACTTGTACAACGAGAAGAAAATCTACAACCAGGAGCAGTATCGATATAACTTGGAACATATCCATAAATTCCTTCTGCAATTCCACCTCCTGATAATCGAGGAACACAACTCATAAGCCCTTTAGTATAAGGGTGCAAAGGATTTTTGAATAGTTCACTTGTTGACGCAACTTCCGCAACATCACCAGCATACATAACATATATAGTATCAACTAATTCACGTGCTACGCCAAGAGAATGAGTAATCATAATAAGTGACATTTGTTTTTCCTCAACTAAAATGCTTAATAGCCTATGTATTTGATCTTGTATTGTAACATCTAGAGCTGTTCCCGGTTCATCCGCTATTAGCAAATTTCTGGGAACCACTAACCCCATCGCAATACATATGCGTTGTTTCATACCACCGCTTAATTGATATGGATACGAATTTAATATTCTATCGGCATCTGAAATCATTACACTTTCAACCGCCTTATAGGCTTTGTCCCACATCTCTTTTTTATCAGACTTTTTTTGATTACCTGAATACTTAATTACATCCATAATTTGTTGCCCTATTGTAAATACTGGATTCAAAGCAGCTGATGGCTCTTGAGATATCATTGAAATATCGTTTCTCCTTATTTGTTGGAGCTCTATTTCGTTCATTTTCAATATATCTTTACCCTTATAAGTTATTTCGCCATTAGGTATATAGGCACTATCATCAAGAGATCTCAATATAGCTTTCATCATTGTAGTTTTACCACAGCCCGATTCGCCAACTAACCCTACCTTTTCTCCCTCTTTAACATTAAAATCTACTCCATTTACTACCTTTGCGTACCCTTTATAGGTTTTATACCATACCTCTAAATCCTTTATATTCAAAATTTCATTCTTCATTTTTACCTCCCCCTGTTGAACATGTCAGAAATTCCGTCTCCAAGCAAATTAAATCCTAAAATAATAAAGGCTATTGCAAGAGCAGGGAAAATTGTCATCCACCACAAATCCGGCATATATTTAGACCCATCAGAAATCATCTGTCCAAAAGCAGGTATTGGAGGTTGTTCACCAAGCCCACAATAACTTAGTGTGGCCCCTATCAATATTACCCAACCTACATCAAGTGCCATTTTCGTTAATATAGGAGATATGCAATTTGGTAAAATTTCACGAAATAATATATGAAATTTAGAAGCTCCTATTAATTCAGCATTTTTCACAAAATATTCTTTTGAAAATGATTTTGCCATTCCTGCTACTAATCTTGTGTACCAAGGCCACCACATTACGGTTACCGCTATCATCGAGCTTGTTAAATTTGGTTTCAATACCGATGCGATGGACAATGCCAATATTACCGCTGGAACTGATAAAAATATGTCTGTTAATCTCATGATAAATGCTTCAAACCATCCTCCATAGTATCCTGCTATAAGCCCCATTAATGTGCCTATAGGAACTGAAATAGCAAGAACTATAATTGATATGTAAAGAGCTCCTCTAAATGAAAAAACAACTCTTGAAAAAATATCACGACCAAAAACATCAGTACCAAACCAATAATTTGAACTTGGTGGTTGGCTAGCATTGTTGTAATCAACAAAAGCACCTGCATGCTCTGGATATGGTGTTACTACTGGAGCGAAAATTGCTAACAAAATAGAAACTACAACTAGGATAAGTCCTAGTACGGAAAGTTTATTGCATGAAAATTTATACCAATATAATTTTAAGTTTTCTTTTGTAGATACCTTCAAAATTAAATTTTTACTCTTTTTCTCTGATACTTCCATCATAACCTCCTAATCGCCTACTCTAATACGTGGATCTAACGCCGCAATTATAATGTCAACTATAATATTAATTACTAAAAACATTAACCCTATTATTATAATAACTGCAGATATGGAATTTAGATCTTTTGTCAGCATAGCATTAAGTCCATATCGCGAGAGACCCGGCCAATTGAATATTCTTTCAACAAGAAACGCATTTCCCATGAGTGAAGCTAAATCTAATCCCATAACCGAAACTACAGGTATGAACGAAGGCTTAAATAAATATTTTCTTATAATTACATTTTTGGGAATTCCATATCCTTTTGCAACAGATATATATTCTTTATTCATATTGTCAGACATAGATGATCTAAGAATTCTCGCTTCTTGCAACATACCACCTAATGCCAGCGAGATGGCAGGTAACAATATGTGTTGCAATGCATCCCAGAATGCCACGAAGTCTCCTGCTAACAAACAATCAATAAGCAATAAGTTTGTAACAGTAGGTGGTGGAACTATGCCAGGGCTTAATCTGCCAAGCACAGGCATAAAATGCCATGCAAGTCCAAAGAAGAGCAATAATATACTAGCCATAACAAATGCCGGAATTGCTATTCCAATATATGCAGAAAACCTTACTAATGCATCTATCCATGTGTCTTTATGTTTAGCAGCAAGCAATCCTAAAATTATGGAAAAAACCACAAGAATAAACCCAGAAACTAAAACTAATTCAATCGTTGCAGGTAAGAATTCTTTAATATCTTGTACAACAGGTCTCTTTGTATTTACAGATTTACCAAAATTACCATGTATAGCTTCAGTAATCCAATATTTATACTGTTGTGGCATGGACTCATCTAAATGCATTTCTTGTCTTAACTGCCCAACCGCTTCAGCTGTAGCACGTGGTCCTAAAGCTAAACGCGCTGGATCACCTGGAATTATACGAGATATAATAAAAATAAATATTGATAAACCAAAAATAACAAGCAACCCCTGCAGTATTCTTTTTATCAAAAATCGTAACATCGATTTCCTCCTTCTTAACAATTTCATTTTTATAAATTAAAACCCCTTTACTAATCAAATGTAGGTTTCCCTTAATCAATTAGTAAAGGGTAGTTACTTATTATTAATTTTGAATTATTTTAAAATCTTTAAAGTCAAAAGGATAACCAGTAGGCAAAGAAACCATATTTCCTTTTTTTGTTTCTTCTGCAATTGGCCAATATACATATTTGCTTTGATATATGTGTCTTTGTACATTATCAACTAACCATGCAGTTGGTGCTAATTCAACTAATTTTTCTTGTATTTTATAGTATTTATCAAATCTTTCGTCCTTATCAACAGTGGCTAACGCCTCCTCAATCATCTTATCAATTTCATCATTTTGTAGCCATTCAGCCTGTTCCCATGTACCAGTTGAAGATGAATGATAACGAGAACTCAATATTGCTCCTGCCTCGAAATAGTTTGCTGGAACTGATATACTAATCATATTTGGCGTTGTTTCAACACTTGCTACTTGTTCTTGAACTGAAAGCCATGGCGCCTTTGATACATTTACAGTAATTCCAACTTGCTGAGCCGCTGATTGGAATCCTAATGCAATCTTTTCTGCGTCCGCAACATCAGATATAATTGTTAATTCGATTGGATACTGGTCTAAATTATCTGCATATTTTGATTTTGCTAAATATTCTTTTGCCTTATCTAAATCATAGTTGTACTGCATAAGATCAAGGTTTGCTCCAGGTATTGTTGCTGGAACAGGACCAATAGATTGAGGTGAATCTACAAGAATTTTTTCTGAAATCGTTTTATAATCAAATAAACAATTTAGAGCCTTCCTGAAGTTCACATCATCCGTTGGTGTTATCTTAGTATTGTACATGTAGTTTTGAACAGCACATTTGGAGAATGTACAAATTGAAACATCTGGTATTTTCATCATCGCATTTATATTTTCTGTGGACTGCCATTCATCAGCAATTTCTAACTCTCTATTTCCTATTAGAGTACGAATAGTTGATGCCTCTGTATTATCAATTAGCTTAATAATATCTGGAGCATCGGTATTTTCCCAATTTTCCCAATAATCGTCAAATCTTTCTGCTAATACATAACCTTGTTGTTGAACATCTGTAACTTGATATGCTCCACTACCAGCGTCATGGGTCAATAAATAATTTTTGCCATAGTCGCCAAATTCACCATAAGGACCACTTTTGTCTATATTGTCCATTATAGTTTTTTCGCTTACTATATAAATTCTAGGTAGAGTAGCTAAAAAAGGACCAAATGGTTTAAATAGTGATATTTGAACAGTATAGTCATCAACTGCAACAGCTTCTTTGATATAATCTTCGAATAGGTATGCGTTTCCTTCACCAATGCCAAGCAACCTATTAATAGAGAATACAACATCGCTTGATTTTAATTCATTTCCATCATGAAACTTAACACCTTGTTTCAAATTAAAAGTATAAACTAAATTATCTTCTGAAATTTCCCAGCTTTCAGCAAGCGATGGTGCTACAGTCCCATCAAATCCAGGATAAACTAAAGAATCATAAAAATTAACCATCGCTATACAGCTTCCTCCATCAGCACCGGTTGCTGGATCAACCTTTGGTGTTCCTGAAACACTCATCCTCATTATTTTTTCTTGTGTTTTAGTGTCTGTCTGATTATCACTTGTATTTGCAGTACTACCATCGTTATCATAGTCACTATTGGATTCATTATTGCCTGGTTGAGTCTGGCCTGTACATCCTACAAGCAACATAGCTAAAACTAAAAGTATAGATAAAACCTTCCAATTCTTTTTCATATACATTCTCCTTTTTGCTTTTATATTATTTTTAATATGAACTATTTATATGTACAGGCTATTTATGCATTTCTCTTAATTTTGCTCAGATAACCTCTCTAATAATTCAACTAAAATAACCCAAACATTTTTTATAGATTCAATACTTACATGTTCATTTATTGTGTGAACTTCATACACATTTGGTCCAATTGATATTATATCAACAGAGTTTAATTTTTCATCTAAATATCCACATTCTAAACCTGCGTGAATTGCCGTAAATGTTGACTTCTTAGTAAATACTTCCATATATATCTCAGAAAATAACTCCCTTAATCTTGATTCAGCTTTATACTCCCATTCGGGATAATCACTAAAAAACTTGCATTCTACTGAGTAAATTTCAGCAATTATTTTAATATTGTCTTCAATATTGTATTTTTGGCTTCCTATGGAGCTCCTGATTGAACTCAAAATTGAAATACTTTCTTCATTTTCTTCCAAAGAGCCTACATTCACTGATGTTTGCACCAACCCAGGTATAGACATATTTTTATTTATAACTCCATTTGGCATAAGCATTAAAATATTTATTATTTTATTTTTCGTATCTCTTGAATAAGCATTTATTTTCCCGCTTTCAACATAAATTTGGTCAATTTTTATATTCACTTCATCAGAATAAAATAATTCTTTTTTAAAAATATTTTCAACATCATTAATTCTATCCATAATATTTTCAACCATATTATTTGAAATTGCTATTGTTACATTGGCATTATTAGGAATGGCATTTGCTTTACCAATACTGTTAATAGAACATAAATATAAATCGTCACTATTTATATTATACAATAACCTTGCCATTAATTTTATAGCATTGCCCCTTTCTAAGTCTATTTCCATACCTGAATGTCCACCCCTTAGACCTGCTATATTTATCGACATTAATGTTTTACTGTCTATATTTTCTTTAAATGTAGGAATATTAATATAATTTCTTATCCCGCCAGCACAGCTTGTAAAGACTACTCCTTCCTCTTCTGCATCAAGATTTATCAAATACTTACCTTTAATAGAATCGGTATTGAGATACTGTGCCCCTACAAGCCCTCCTTCCTCTTGAACAGTTATTATAACCTCCAAATCCGGATGCTTAATGTCAGATGAATCTAAAATTGCTAAGCAATAAGCGACTGCAATACCATTATCAGCCCCCAAAGTTGTTTTGTTCCCATACAGATAACCATCTTTTTCAATGATTTCAATTCCATTTTCGTATGCATGGTTGCTATCAGCAGATTTAACATAAACCATATCCATGTGCCCCTGTAAAATTACAGCAGGTCCAATGAAATCTTTAATGTTTGATTTTTTTTTGATTATTATATTGTATAGTTCATCTTGACTGACCTCTAAATTTCTTTCATTAGCGAAGTTTAATAAGTAATCACTTATTTGCTTTTCTTTGCATGTTTCTCTTGGTATCTTTGAAATTTCTCTAAAAAAACTTATTACTTTTTCATTATTTGGTACATTCATTTGTAGTCACTTTCCTTTCAAATTTATGGTATTAAAGATTAATATCTTACCATTATATTATACTATATATTAGTATCCAGCAACTCCAAGTTTTTTGCACAGCGTTACCAATTCAGGATGAACGTACCTTCCACTTTCCTCCAACAATTTCCCATCTAATATAATTGAAGGCTTAGATACTACACCATCAGTATGAGAGGCAGCAGTCCAAAACTTACCCATTATAGCCTTACCTTGACTTCCAATTCCAAATTCCATGCAACCAAAAACTCTTTCGTCCTCTACTATTCTACCTGTAGCTTTTACTACGCCAGGGTTAAATCCGAGTGAATAGTGAGCCAATCGATACATATTTGGATCATCAAAACTTGCAAGCCAGTTTCTGAATATATCTGCATCCTTACCACCTTCAATCTTTGTAACAATTCCTTCCTCTAAAGTAATTATTACATTACTTGATAATAAACCTAGCTGGGTTGGCGGAAACAATGCTGCATCAAACACTAATGTTCCATTTATGCTTTCTTCAATAGGACACCAGCTTATTTGACCTCCTAGCATAATCGGATATCCCTTTTGTGTTGCTAATTGACCAGAATGCCTTATTTTCCTACCTTTGTTATATGCTTTTAAATCAGTTCCGTTTTTGTCCTTAATTATTATTTCATCAGCCTCATATATTAACCTTTTAATTGTTTCTCCAAGTTCAACCATAGTAATGTAGTCTACTTTACCAATGGTATTTGTCATCATGGTAACATCCATGCCTGTTAAATTTATATATCTGCACCCATTGGTCATAGATTTTTGAAATGATTCACAAAGCATAATCGAAGAATATGCAAATTCAATCCATACATCTGCACATGCAACTGCATTACCGATGGGTCTAACTGGTTCAGAATATAATTTATCTGATGTTGGGTAATAAATAATCACAGGGTTTCCTCCAACTATATATACCGCATTTGCAGTTGCTTCTACAACCCTTCTGTCTGCTGAGCTATCAGCTGTTATGGTCACGTTTTCACCATCAGCAATTAGCATTACATCCTTTACAAGTTTCATTGCACTTTTAGCTAATTCAAATGACAGGTACTCATTTGCCATTTCCACTCCTATAGTATATTCCATTATAATTCTTTCCTCCTATTTAACATAATGTCTATTTATATCAATATAGCACAATATAAATTGAAACGATGTATATCTTTTTACATAATTATGACAAAAGGAGTGTGCAATTTTACAAGACAAAAAAACATGGGTTTGCACCCATGTCAGATTGATGATAAAGCTATCAAGACGACAGGCTAAAATTGGGGTTTTTCCTACGTCATTCCAATATCTCATTAAGTTTCAGTGCAATTTGTAAAATCAATCTATTTTCCGATTTATCTACATCGCTATCTAATATATCATTTAATTTATTAACCCTTTTATAAAGTGTATTTCTATGTATAAATAATTTATCTGAAGTCTGGCTGATGCTAAAGTCATTATCAACAAGTGCCTCTAAAGTTTTCAATAGTTCTGTATTATTATCACTATCGTATTTCTTAATTCTTTCAATTGTATTTTTATATAATTTGGACAAAGTAGGATGTCCTGATATTTCATAAAGTAAATGATAAATCATAAAATCATCATACAAATATACTCCACTATCCACTTTTCTCAATTTTTTCCCGATTTTTAAAGAAAAATTTGCTTCCTCAAATGCATAATGAAGATATTTAAGGCTGTTACAAATTTTACTAATACCAATATTAAAATTTTTATTTTTAAAACTTTTTAGCAAATCTTGTACAACATTCTCATAAAAGGACTCCAAAAGCCTAATATTGCTATGAAGCTTTTTATTTTCCACAACAAAAGTAATCCTCCTATTTTCTTTTCTATAAAAAAATACAATATCATGAACTTGCATTATAGAAATTATTTTTTTCTCAAATCTAATAAAATCATTAGGATCTTTAATAGTAGAATCCATTATCCATACATACCTGCTTTTATTGAAATCTATATCTCTATATGATGCTTCTTCTCTTAATTTAAGTTCATCGCCCTCATAATTCCCATCCATTATACTAAAATAAAAATCTTCTGGTGATTTATAAAATAATGTGGCATTATTAGAATTAGACAATAAGTAAATAACAATTGTAGGAATTATTTCTTTTATTATTTCAATATCAGTGTTAGTTAATTTTCTTGTCTTTTCTAATCCTAAACAAAGGAACGCAATAATACCTTTTATGCTTTTTACTTTAAACACAATATATTTATGATCATTTTCAACAAATTCTGTACTAAAATCTGATTGATATAGTTTCGGCAGATTGTCCTTAATAAGTTTCTTCACATTTATTACATTTAAATTATTATTTTCGTTTATTATATTTAAATTATTTTCCCATAAAATATATACATCACATCCTATATAACGTGATATGATATTAGCAATTGTCGTAACATTATAACTGTGATTATTTAGTATATTCAGTTCATGTCTCAATTCTTTAATCATATGAGAAGCATAATTATCATCACCCATCAGTTTGCTCAAGATTGGTGTCATTATGCTGTTATAGCTTGAAGCAAGAGGCACAAAAATTATCGGGAAATTGTGCTCTTCTGCGTATCGTATTATTTTCTCTGGTATTTCATCTATATATCTACCAATTTTTACTCCTAGAGCTGCCGCACCTTTGGCTATCATCATCTGAACAATATTCTCCAGTGTAGTATCATTCTTTGTTAATGAATAACCCGTTGTAATAATAAAATCTCCAGGTCGAACCCAATACACCCCATCAGGAACCTCCATGATGTCAACACTTTTTATTTCATTATTTAACCCTCCATTACCTGCTATCAATTTAAAGTCTTTAAAATCTTTATTCAATGAAAAAATATCCTTAACAATCATATAGTTACCCCATTTCATGTTACCAGCAACATAATTATTTTATTTATTTTAACATATTTTTCATATATTTCAATGTTAATTTTATATGTGATATAATTATAAAATATTAAAGTTTGTTATAATTATTATCTAATTGATATTAATATTGATGTTATTATAATTTATTACTTGTCATTCAGTATACTTATATTGTAGAGAACACCACTATCTTTTTAAAATGTTAACACTAAAAAAATAGACATATATCATTAATATGCCTATTACTATTTGTTATACAATTAAATAATGTATATATTATTTAACCTAATTTTATTTGTTTAAAATTTACTTTTGTTAATAATTATTTAACAAATTCTATTTTGACAGTGACTTTTTAGATGATTTTTCTTCTAATTTTGAAACGAAGACTGTTCCTGCCAAGTCTCCTAAACAGTTGTTAGTTGTTGTACCCATGTCAAATAATCTGTAGAAAGCTGCAATAATTCCTACTATTTCTGTTGGAAGTCCAAATGCTTCTACCATTACCAATAGTTTAACAATACCACTGCCGGGAATTCCTCCACCCCCAGTTGAAAATATAGCAGATAATATAATAACTTTAAGCATAATACCTATACTAAGCGGTGCACCAACAACCTGACTTATAAAAACAATTACAACTCCATACAATAATACACTTCCATCATAGTTCATTTGAGAACCTAAAGGTACTGTGAAACCAGAAATACTTTCAGGAACGCCAAATTTTTCTTTCGCAACTTTAATGTTTACAGGAATAGAAGCCACACTACTGCATGTTGAGATTGTATAAACCCATAATTCTACACTATCTTTAATAAATTTAAATGGATTAATACCAGCTGTAATCCATAATACAACACCATAAACAAATATTATTTGAATTATACAAGCTAAATAGTAAGTTCCTGCTAATGTAGCCATACTAGTAAATATTCCTGCTCCATAAGTGGCAAAAGAATCTGCCATTAGAAAAAATACACCGATAGGTGATATAATCATAATCATTCCAATAAGGGAAAACACCATTTCACTTAATGCATTAAAGCCATTTATTATAGTAGCTTTTAGATTCTCTGATTTCATCCTTAAAATTGCAACACCTATTAAGATAGAAATAACAAGTGTTTGTAAAATATTACCGTCTGCAAAAGTTTTAAACATATTAGAAGAAAACATACTTTTAAAGAAATCGGCGATAGTTATTTCAGATCCACCAGTAATTTCCTTAGCGGCAAGTCCGGTAAAGTTAGCAATGTTTCCTGGCTTAATTATTGATGCTACAGTTAGTCCAACGGCAGCAGCAATCAACGTAGTTATAATATAATAGCTCATTATTCTAAAACTTATACGACCTAAAGACTTAATATCTTTTTGAGAAACTATTCCAGTTATAATTGTCACTATAACCATAGGAACAACAATCATTTTTATCATATTTAGCCATATATCCCCAATAAATCCGACTTTGGTCATTGGCTCACCTATAACAAGTCCAAAAATAGCACCTAAGATCATAGCAAGAAAAACTTGTGTTGTTAAACCAACCTTCTTTCCACCAAT
>SWCH01001313.1_pt1 | contig 12168 bp, 7 predicted proteins | sample 4690051 | NCBI WGS metagenome assembly SWCH01 (sample SAMN10267282, study PRJNA491770) | bioreactor metagenome | isolation source: DHS bioreactor inoculated with | place: Japan: off Shimokita Peninsula | reverse complement strand
ACAGCTGTGGATTCCCAAGTTTTAATATTTCTCGTATCATATACTTTATTACCTCCTTTTTGTTTTCTACATTCTATAAATTGATTCCCTTATAGAGTTTTGTTCTACATATATTAATATTTAGTTTCCTTATCTCCATATCTTCACCTATACAAATTAATATTTATCTCCATGGGAGATGTTTCTCCCTGGATCTTTAAATCATTTCATCCTTTTTACGAAATTTAATAATATTAGTATATATCAAAAATATTTGAATTTCTACCAAAATTTATATATTTAATCAAAATAGTAATTATAATTTTATATTAATTTTTCCTTATAATAAATAAAGTCTATATATGTAAAATTCCCTTAAATTAATAATTTAAGGGAATAATACATCTGTATTTATCAAATAATAACACGAATTATTTTGACTTCTTTATTGATTTAATGTAGATTAATGCTCCTATGACAGCCGGAATAATAGATAAAAGATAGATTATTTGATATCCTAATTTTTCAGCTATTAAACCCCAGAGAATTGCACCTGCTCCAATTCCCAAATCAAATCCAAGAAAGAAAGTAGCATTTGCGGCCCCCCTCCTCAAGTGGCTAACACTTCGCACTGCCATTGCTTGCAATGCCGGCTGTATAGCTCCAAATCCTAGTCCATAAATAAATCCGGCAATAAGGAAAGCAATGAGAGAATTAGCAAAATAAATTAAGGACATTGAAAGTATTACAAAAATTATACCCGGAATCACCGCATATATAGTTCCTTTTTTATCTGTCAGGCTTCCAAAGTATGGACGCGAAATCAGTAAGGCTGCAGCGTATACGGTGAAAAATAACCCTATGTTTTCAATTTGTTTTTGAGCTGCATAAAGTGCAATAAATGAAACAATTGATCCATAGGTCATTGTAACAAAGAAAATCACAATTGCAGGAAGAATGGCTGTTTTTTCAAATATTCCTGATTTATCGCGTTCCACAAGCACTTCAGGCTTATGATATTTTATAAACAACGAAATAAAAATGGAAATTAGTACGAATCCTGCTGATACATTAAAAACAGTGTTATATCCATAGCGGCTAAGTAGTCCGAGCCCTAATGCAGGAGCAATGGCCATGGCAAGCGTACTTGTTAGTCCAAAGTAACCCATTCCTTCACCTAGTCGGGACTTTGGAATTATGTCCGAAGCTATGGTGCTTGAAGCTGTGCTTGAAGCTCCCCAACCAAAACCATGAATAAATCTAATACATAAAAGCACTAAAATTGTTGAAGTCCAATTATATGCCACAACACATATAAGAAATACTATCAATCCAAAACGAAATACACCTTTTCTCCCTTGCCTATCCAATAATTGACCGGAAATCGGCCTCATCAGAACAGCAGAAAAGGTGAAAATTCCTACAACCATACCTGCCCAAGTATCTGATCCTCCTAAGTTTGCTGAAAAAACAGGTAATACCGGCAGTAGCATTTGAAATCCCATTGTAATAAATAAGCTTGCTATCGATATAAAAATATAGTCCCTTGTCCAAAGCGGCTCTTTCTTTTTAAATTCTGAATCTTTTCCCATTAATATGACCTCCAATATATGTAATTTCTCGAATTTGCATTTAATATAATATATTAATTTTGCTGCTTTTCATTATTTGCTTTTTCTTCATATAAGTTAGTTATTACTTTTTTCAGCACAAATATTGTATCTTCAATCACATTTTCAGAAATATCTTTAGAAAAAACACCTAACATTTCATTAAAAACAGATTCAACTTCTACCGCAGCTTTTCTGCCTTTCTCCGTCAAATACAGTGAAGAATATCGTTTGTCTTTCTCAACTTGTTTTTTGTAAACATATCCTTTGTTTTCTAACTGTCTTACAGCTTTTGCAGTTGTTGATTTTTCCACATATAACCTTGCGCTAAGTTCCTTTTGATTTATACCTTCATTCTTAGCTATAACAAGAAAAAAATCATATTGTCCACTGCTAATTTCTAACTCATTTAACTTATTGTTGAATATACTTTGGCTGAGTCTATAAATTGCAGCGCTGTATCTGCCTATACTTTCCATTGTGCTATCCTTCCTTTCATAATAGTTTCCTTTGAAACTATTATATTAAACTATAGTTTCATTGTCAACTATTATTATTCAGGAATTTCATTATGGAATTATAGTTTTGATTATCTGAACTCACTCTGTAATTTCTTCTAATTATGTTGTGTTTAATTAAATTAACTTTAATGAACTAAAATTATTCATAATCAAATATAATGCAAATATAAATTGCATTGCCCATTTTTGTGTAGTAAAATATATTTATTTAAAAGATAGCGGGGACAATTAAAGAATGAAACGATTTATTTCTGGAGTGAAAACTGGATTACCCATATGCATGGGGGTCATACCGGTTGGGATTTCTTTTGGCATTATAGCAAAACAAGGAGGCTTAGAATCGTGGCAAACAATACTGATGTCAATCATCGTATTTGCAGGGGCTAGTCAGATTATGTCTATAGGTATGCTTGTTCAAGGAGCAGCAGTTCCGGCAATTATATTTGCTACTTTTTTGATTAATCTCAGACACTTGATAATGAGTACATATGTAATGAACAGATTAAAAGAAAAAGGACTGTTTAAAAAAATGGCGTTGGCTTATGTGTTGTGTGATGAATCTTTTGCTTTGTTTTCCATGAGTGAAGAGGGTGAAGATGATGATAAATTTTTATTCGGAATCAATGTAGTTATTGGTATTTCATGGATAACTTCCACAGCAATTGGCTGCATCGCACTGAATGTTTTGCCTGATACCATATCTAAAAGTCTTGGAATAGCTTTTTATGCTTCATTTATAGCAATATTGATGCCTAATGTCAGAAAAAATATACAGTTGTTTTTGGTGGTACTTATTACAGGAATTATAAACAATATTTATGGAGTGTTTTTTTCATCCAGCACAGCACTTATCCTTTCTATATTGACAGGCGCATGTATTGGGATGTTTATCGTAAAAGACAAGGAAGAGGTGCGTGAAGAATGAGGATATTGATTTTAATCATTGGAATGGGAATTGTAACATACATACCTAGAATGCTGCCTGCAGTGTTGATGGGAAAAATAAAATTTAATAAAAATACGGAAAAATTCCTGAGCTTAATTCCGTATACAGCAATGGCAGCACTGATTTTTCCCGGAGTTTTGTCTGTAGATGAAGGAAATGTAGCAATTGGACTTATTGGCGCCTTTGTGGCAATTATATTAAGTTGGATAAAGATGCCGATTATATTGGTTGTAACAGGTGCAATAGTAGCTGATATGGTTGTATATATGATAATATAGGGAAAAATGATATTACTATGAAACGGTTATTTTTGTTTGAAATTTCAAACAAAAATAACCGTCTCTTTAGCATGAAACTTTTACTATTATTTATCTTCCTTTTCATATGCAATGAGCACAATATCTTTGCCAAATTCCATTTTCAATTGTTCTTCTATTTGCCTGAAATTCTCGCAACCTTTTCCTTTTAAATCTGCTATTTTATAATTTTTATTCATAATTCTTTACCTCCTGCTGCTTTATAATGTTTATAATTTTTAATTTATAAAATTCAATATTATTTTAAACAATACACATATAATTACTCTGTAAAAATAATTCATTTAAATATTTTTTTTGGAAAAGAAAACAATTATCAAAAAAGATTTATTATAATTGCAATTATAATAAATCTTATGTATGTGCTATCCTACGGCAGACTGTGCAATACACAGTCTGCCGTCCCCTTAAGCAATCCTTAAACAAAGTATCTGCTGTTTTATTTTGCGATTTTTTCTAAAAAACGATATAAAATTGTTGCTACTTCTGCCCTGGTTGCCTCTCCTTTTGGATCTATGATATTGTTAGGTTTCCCTGTTAACAAACCATTTGCTATCATCCATTTTATTGGTTCGCTCGCCCATGATGAAATATTATCATTATCTGAATATTTAGTGATATCAGTAGTAGATAATACATCATACTTCATATATTTTGCATATCGATACAGTATAACTGACAACTGCTCTCTTGTTATATTATCGAATACTCCAAATAATCCGTTACCATAGCCTTCAACAATTTTATTTTTTGATGCCCATATAACAGCATTTTCATACCAAGATTGTGGCTCTATATCTTTATATGATGTACCCTCTATTGTTGGTGAACCTGCTAATCTGTATAGAACAGTTACTATCATAGACCTTGTCATACTCATTTGCGGCCCGAATTCTTCATCTGTTATTCCTTTAAACAACCCTTTCTCAACTACGTAGTTTACGCTTTCAAAATACCAATCATCTGAATTAACATCTTTAAATTTTGGTGTTTGAACAATTTCTTGCTCTGTTACGTCATTTACATTGTTATTGCCGCTGTTTCCATTTCCGCCGCTGTTTCCGCCGTTATTACCATTTCCGTCATCAATTGGTGTTTCGTCATATGTTTTTTCACCTATTGTATATGTTGCTGAAAATACAGTACTGTCATCCATTCCTACTTTTGAAGCTATCGCCTTTAATTTGCAAGATTCCGAAATTGAAATTGGTGCTGTATATGTTCTTGATGTTGGAGTTGGTGTTGTTCCATCTGTTGTATAGTAAATCGCTGCATCTTCAGTTTCTGTATTTAAAGTTACTTCTTGTGCATCATCATATTTACCACCACTTACATTTGCAGTTGGCTCAATGGCTGTTTGCCTTTCTGTAATCTCTATGTCTTTTGTATAGTCACTTTCACCTTCATCTTCAATTTCAATTTTAATAGGAACTCCAGCATAGCTTAATACATTTTTCGATACTAATACTGTATATTTTTTCGGTGTAACTCCATCATCTTCAAATTCTTTAAACCCTCCAAGATATTGTGTAGCATCTGCATTAAATCTAATTCGCTTTACAAATGTATCTGATGATATAACATCACTTTGATAAACTCCATCAACCACATATCCTGTATTTTGTGCTGATACTATAAAGTCAATATTATCACATGGAACGTTTTGACCATTAACTGTTTCAAAAACCTGAACATTAAGTATATTATTTGCTTTATCATATATGGATTCGGCTTTCATATATTTTGAAAACTCAACTTCTAAACCTGATGAATCAACTGTCGCATTGACAACTTTTGGTTCTTCTAAGGAAAGAAGCCCTATATTAACTTCTGTATGCATCGGTGGAACGGTCATAGATTTTGTTAATGCTGTTTGATATTTGTTTGAACTGTCATTAAACAGAACTCTCCAATTCCCAACAGGAACATCCCAGCCATATTTACCGTCATTATCAGTGATTTGTGGGTTTTCCTGCTCTGATGCTGTTAAAAATTCATCATTCCATGCTTCCCATTCGCCACCGTTATCAGTTTGTGCTGTTGCGGTAATACCCTCAACTCTTTGGTTTTCTGTTGCTTCAAACACATAACCTGATGGATCCATAAGATACTCAGGATCATCTGGGTCATCTTCTTCTCCAATATCTTTTCCTTCCAGGCGAAGCTGCATAATTATTTGTTGCAATATTCCGTTCCCCCAAAGGTTATACTCTGAATCTATTTTTGTTGTATAAACCATGTTACCTGTTGAAACTATATAGCTCAGGCATTTACCCGGCAAGGAGAAAAAGCTGGAACTATAACCTACTACCCCCATTAAGCTGCTAATGGAGTGGCTGTCTCTTCTTGCATGCTGATATTCTCTAATTTCATCATACAATCTAAAACGCACCTTTGAATTTTTAATACTGTCTGTTAGAGTCCTTAAATTTGCAGGGTCAATACTTGCCGGTCCTGAAAATATTTGTACTGCTGTTGCTATTCCGCCTATTACTTGCATTCCCTTTCCATATTTTCCAAGGTCAGCTGTTCTGTTTCTGAAGCTTTCATATGCTATTTCACCGGTATTTTGAACATATCCCATATAGTCTACTTTACCAGATATGTTTCTTGCAGTATCAACGCTTGATGATGCAGCCAGCATAGTTGCCTTTAAACCGCTTGTCACTACAGATGCATTCTCATTGCTTGCAAGCAATGAATTTAATTTGGCATCAACTAAGGTTCTAGGATTAATGTCATTATTTGCACTTGTTGTATCACTTTTTAATTTGTTTGTTAAACCTTCACTAAAATACATAGTTCTTCTCACCGTGAAATCATATCCATTTTCTGTAGAACTATCTTTGTACAAATAGTATTCTCCATCATTGCCTACAGATACTTTTCTAAAGCCTTGAGAAATAAGTCCCTCTACTGTATATCCACTTACATCTTGATAATTCACCTCTATACCTACGCGCTCATTTCCAAAATTCTTATATGCTTTTAATGAATTTTGTGATTGATCGGTAATTACTGCTGCATTTGTATCACGATAAGCTTGCGGTATGTTTGCCGGATCAATATCATTCATATTATTGAGAGAATCATCAAATTCATTTTCTGTCGGTGCATTAAAACCGGTTAACAAACCAATGTTTTCTCCATTTTTAAGAGAATAAAATATGGATATATTCCCTATTTTATTACCAATTACGGCTTCCATCTTCCAATCAGAAAATCTGCCGCTTGGATCATCGTGGACTAATTCTGCAGGAAATTTTGTTTTATATCCATCTTTGTCTGTATTAATTACCAAAACATTTTCAAGCTGCGAACTAACAAGTTTATTTATTCTAAACTTTACACGGCTTAGCCCAGATGAGTTATATACACTAATTCCGTTTGGACTGTCTCCAAGAGTATCTACTGTAAATATTTTTATTCTTGAGTCATCAAGTGATGAATAGTGAGCTATATTGCTAAATTCATAGTTGCTTATAGTAGCTTTTTTATCTCCATCTATTATTTCAGTAGTTGCTTCAGACGAAACATACTCTTCCTCTTCTAGTGTTGTCATTACAGCTATTAATTTATGAACTGAAGCTTTATCAGGTGTTGTCAATGATGTTGTCAAGTTGTAGCTATGTTGCTTATTAGCTGTAGTTGAACCTATAAGAATATCATTATCGTATATATCTATTTTGCTTCCTTCAAAAGCCATTCCTCTGATTACTATTTCTTCAGCTGGTTTTACTATTTGTTTTGGTACAATTATACTTACTTGAGGAGTATTAACGTCACATGAAAATGATGTGCTTTTTTCACTGCCATCCTTTTTAAAAGACGCATACAATAGTATTCTTGACTTTAGTTTATCTGGTGCTGAATTTGCAGTAAATGTAAGTGTACAATTACCATTTGAATCAAGTTCATATTCCGAATCTCCAAAATTTGAAGCAACACCATTTACTTTTTTATCATATACTGCTGTATAGGAGTCTCCATATACAGTTACATAGCTTAAATTTGTAGTATTTTTAAGCAATTCACTTATTATAACCTTTGCTTTTACATATATTTTACCACTACGCCCATCTGATGATGTTGGTACAAATTTTGTTTCAAAATCCACTTCATATGGTACCAACATGTTTTTTGTAACATTACTAGGTATAGTAACTTTACCTAAGTCAAGCTCTATTCCATTTTTAACTTGAACATCTCTTTTGATATAATGTGTATTTTCTACTAACCCAAGTGATTCAAAAGATTCAATTCTTGAAAGTCCGTTAAAATCTTTTAAATCATAGCTTGATAATATTAGTACTGTATATTTACCTTCATTTAAATTGTAGGTGTCAGATGAAATTTTTCCATCAGAATCAATAAAGTATTTTTGAAGATAACCTGCCTCGTTGTACACAGCCATAAACGAAGTAGGAGGTTCATTTACCTTTTTAGTTATTTCTGCTGTAATTGTACCTTTTGGCACAGCTATTAAATCTACACTTCCATTGCCATATTCATCAAGCTCAACTTCATAATATTCATATTTATTAACATATCCATTATTCATAGTAGGATATACTTTAATAGTTTGATTACTTAATTCTCTTCCCAATTCTATTGTAGGTTTATTACCACCACCTACAATATAATTCCCTTCCATATCCGTAATTTTTACATAAGCTAAAGAATCATTGTTTTCTAGTTTTTGTAAATCATCAGCATTGTCACCTGTTTGAAGAGGCAGTGAATAAGAATTAATTTTTATCCTATTTTGATCTGCATATTTTAAATCAACACTTGCTTCTTGATTTTCTTCTGCATTTGTTGTTAATTCTTCATACTTTGTTTCATAATTTTCTTTTTGTACATTAATTTTAACATTAGAGTTTGGATAAACTGTAAGTTCTACTTTACCATTTTCATCTGTTATGCCTGATGTATTATAATAAAATCTAATTTCACCATTCACTACTACTTGATTTATATTTACTGCTGCCCCTGCAACTATTCTTCCTTCCATATTAATGTCATTAGCTGTAATAGATAGGGTTGAAGTTTGAATATCACTTATAGTTAACTCTTCTGTATTTATTCCTCCGCTTAAAATGATAGGTGTTGTAACCATAGCAGGTGAGTTATATTTTTTTAAATCAGAGTATGGTAAAACTAAATTGTAACTATTTATAACCATACCCTCATATAAGCCTGTTTTTTCTAAATTTGGCCTTGCATAACTAGTATAAATATTGTCATTAACTGTATAGCTATAGCTTATATAAGCATCTTGAGACAATGTACCTCCACTAACATTAAATTTAATGCTCGCCGGTTTACTGGCATCACTTATATCTATGGTTGCTTCTTCACCATATACAACATCTAATTCACCGTATTTATATGTATTTCTACTATCAAATAATGAGTAGTTGTAGCTTCCCGGTTTTACATTTTCAAATGTAAATTCACTGTCGTTATTATTTATTGATTTTGTTTTACTACTTGCATCAAAATTAAAAATTCTAAGATATTTGCCATTGAAATCCCCTGTATTTGGTAATCCGATAAACTTCACTGTTGATGCTACATAGTATGGTTTTTCTTCTGCCTCCAGAACAAAATTTGAGGAGAGTGTAGGGTCAATTATTTTGTATTCAACAGAAACAATTTCTGCTGCATCAGATGGAATGATTTCCTCTCCTGTATACTCACCACGTTTTGTTTCAGTAAGTATTATATCATGATTTTTTTCTACACTAGAAGCATCTTTATAATGCAAAGTTGCCACACCATTAAAACCATCTTTTCCTCTTATGGTATATTTAATTTTACTTTTATTTTCAACATAATAATTACCATCTATATATTCAGTTCTAATATCTGAACGATAGTGAGTAATATATGGTTCTTCAACAACATTTATCATTACCTCTTTATACTCAGAGTTTAACCCTAATGAATCAACTATGTAAAAATGTAATTTCTTAGCATTAGAATTATTAATGGCAATTGATTTAGAATATGTAAATAAATCACTGTTACCTGATGTGCGTTTCAATGTATGAGTTTCAATAACATTATCCATATCATCTAATATATCTACCATTCCAACATTGCCTACTCCCCCTTGTTGAATGTAAAGGGTATAATCAGCATATCTATTTAAAACTATCGGCTCTTCTTCAACTTTTCCCATTACTCCGCAAATATTTGGTGCTTCCGCAAAATCAGTGCGATAATTTACTGAAACAGATGTATTGTAAACAATACCATCGTCACCTTTAAATTCAAAATATATAGTTTTATTTCCAAATCCTTCGCTTAATGTAAAAGGAATTGAATTTTCTATAGAAGAAAAAGGCAATGTTGAAATAGTTGATAAATCTTCAGTAAATCTCACTTGATTAAAACTTCCAGGTGTCATATTGATGGTAACTTGTTGTTCTAAAGTATATGATGCACCATCATTTATTTTTAAAGTTGGATTAATAATAGTAACTACATCTTCAGCAGGTAACAGTACTGCTTCACTTAATCCGTTTATTTGCACATCATTTTCTTTTAAATATACCTCATACCAACCACGAGCCATACTGTCAGTTTGTGATGATGAAATTTGAAGTTTTTTAGAAGAAATATACTCAACATTTACTTCTCTTGGTTGTGCAGACAACCCATTTTTGTTATGTTCCATAAAATATGCTTTATATGTTTTGCTATTACTAAATCCTTTTCCATGTAATGTTAACTCTCTATTTCCGGTTATTTTTTCTAGTGCAGGAGGTACTGTAGGCCCGCTAGGCGATGGATCTAACTCCCCAAAAGAAACATTAACACCTAGTGTATAATCAGGGTAAGCCTTAACACCTATTCCCTCTTCATAGTATAACCTGTTTATTTTCATTCCTTCTAACAAAGGCTCTAGATAATAAGAATAGTTTAACGGTTCCGTTGATGAAATATTAAATAGATACTCACCATCTGAACTTTCTAAACTACAGCCAACTACATTTTCTACTATATAATCTGAATAATATGACATTATAGCTGAACAGCTTGTTACCGAGGATTGTAAATTTAATCCTGATACAACTACCTGAAAATCAGTTGTATTATTAGGATAAATAACTGCCTTCATACAATTCATGTCCAACTGGTTCTATAGAAACTCCGCCTGCAACATCTGTTCTTTCCACCGGCACTGTATGAACTAAATTCCCACCATAGCTGAATTTTACTGAAGTTGAACCACTTGGAATATCTATTTTTCCTGTTGTAGTAAACACTCCGTTATTTGGACCATCAATTTCTACAGAACTTGGTCTTAAAATGTTGTTCCCATTATTATCAGTCACAACAACTAAAGATGTATTGTTCATATTGCCGCTTGTCAATGTAAATTTATGAGCAGTTGATGTAGTTGTACTGCTTATATAAAATGTAGAATTATCTGCACCTTCGTATGAGCTGGCTGAAGCTTCTCCATGACCATCTGATAAGGTTCTTCCTACAACTGCATTTGTTAGTTTAAACTGCCCTATACCTAATTCTGAAATAACATTAATTGCGTTAAATGTATAGCAGTATTCTTCTTGGTATTCAACTTCAATATACAACTTATCTCCTACATTAGGTTTATTTGAAACAGTAAATTCTCCAATAATACATTTCGCTTCCGCTCCTGCTGTCACTAAATCATAATCACCTTCCTGCAATGTTGAAATTAAATTTGATTTAGTAACGGGAGCCCAATGACTTGTTTTTATGCCACTGTATAATTTAATGGAAATGTTTTCTTTTTCAGTGTCATTAGGTAGTCCATGTAATGTAATGTCAAATGGCACTTTAGTAACTCCATCAGTTATTTCTAAAGGAACATCATTTTCATTAACATAGATACCGGAAGAATAGCAATTAAAATAAGCATCACTGTTATCATAATATGTCCCTTCATTATCTTTGAGACGAACATAATAATTATCTGATGAATTTAACTCTCCTCCTCCGTCAACTACCATTTCATATATGTATCTTTCGTCTCCCTGTGCTGTTTTGCCTAAATACCAACGTTCATTTTGTGATGCAGCTTGAATATAACCATACTGACTACCAATGAGTTTATAAGCTGATACCTCTGCAGTTAATTCACTTAAATTTTCCCCTTTTGCTTCAACATAAAACGTACTGTCTCCAGGTTTTGGATCACTACCGCACCAATCCGACTTTCCACCACCATTAAATTCTAGTGTGCCGCTAGGACTTGGGATAATTGAATCTGCACTGGCAACCATTGGTATAAAAAAATTCTGTGTAAATACCATTGTTAAAATTAATATCCACGATATTATTCTTTTCCTCATTATTACTCCTCCCTTTTCAAAATTATTTGCACCTCTAATACAAATATAAAATTTTTACAAAGTTATATTTTATAACAATTTCTGTATATAACTCTATCTATAATTATACTATTTATACAAATAAATAAAATAGACTTTGGCCATTTGTCAATGACAAAAAAGATGACACAATTTGTGTCATCCTTTATTAGATTTAAATTATTAACCCTTTTAAACTAATATTCGCATAATTCTCTACATTAATTTATTATTATAAATTTTTATTTTGGGATATGGATTGCATTATTATAGACTGCATGTGCTGATTCTTGAAGTGATTCTCCTACGGTAGGATGGGCATGTATAGTTGAAATAATTTCTTCTATAGTTGCCTCAAGTTTTATCGCAAGTGCACCTTCTACAATAAGTTCAGTAGCATGAGACCCTGCCATATGCAATCCTAGT
>SWCH01002829.1_pt1 | contig 12259 bp, 5 predicted proteins | sample 4690051 | NCBI WGS metagenome assembly SWCH01 (sample SAMN10267282, study PRJNA491770) | bioreactor metagenome | isolation source: DHS bioreactor inoculated with | place: Japan: off Shimokita Peninsula | reverse complement strand
CCCCCGCCCTTCCGGCACGTCCGGAATCGAAACCACCACGACTCCCTGAACACCCAATGCGGACGCAAGGTAGCCGACCGTCGAAACTGGGTCACCTCCCTGCAACCCATTGTCAAAGAGGGCAGTCCACTCGGAGTTCTGGGTGGCAACGACGAGTTCGCGAGGGCGGATGCCGCTCGTCAGCGGCTCAAGGACAGGCACATTGACGAAAAGGCTTCCGTCAAGTTGCTCAACTTGCACCGACCCGTGGATGCTTTGACGCCACTCAGCCAGCCCCTGAGCAACCACTCGTAAGGGAGCCCGCAGAAAGCCCATTGCTGAGGTCACCGGTGCGAACGAATCGCCCTCGACTGTTAGTTGCTCGGTCATGGCACCTCAAACAAACTCACGCACAGCCATGACCCAAGTCAGGTCATGGCGGAAAACACCTTCACGACCGCCGTCCGGCAGCTTCATGACAGCACTCGTCAACCACAAAGCCGCTCCGCGTCCATCTATTCACCAAATCAACACCGTGCACCCCTAGGAACCCAGAAGTCGCAGCACATATTCGTTCGGAATGGTCCCCGTTCGATAGTACGCCACGAAGATTTCACCCGCCTCCGCGGCGTCAAACACCTCACTCGAGTACACCTCCACATCGTGCCCGTTCCAAGGAATCCGGACCTGATCTGGGAATACCTGATCCTCGGCTTGGTGGCGCCCCACGACATATTGCTTCGGCTGCCCCGCCTCGATCTGGCGAACTTCTACTGTCATCCGGTCACTCGATCCCGCAACCTGAAGGAACTCCTGCGGCCATTTGTCCAGATCGATGCGATCGAATCGCACACCGTCTGGGAGCTTCCAGAGGCTAAAGGCATATCTCGTCGAGCCATCCAGCAACACCAGACGTTTGCGAAGAGAGCCCTCGCAAGTGTCTTCCGAATCCTTCAACTCTCCATGAATATGCCCATTCATCGTGACCGCGTGAGTAACGTGCATCTTTTGGCCTTCACCTTCATTCCGACCTACTCCGTCCGGCAGCTCTTGAACGCAGATTCAAGCCCGGGATTGTGTATCGCCCTCGTTACAGCCGCATCACTGGGGTGCCTCGAAGCCCGCGAGGCCGGTCTCCACATTCCTCAGCTGGGCCGCGACCAGGGCCCCTCTTGCCTTTGGCGACAAGTAGATCGTGGCATCGCCATCCATGAGGAAGAAGTCAGAGCCGTCCCACCCCTTGGGATCCAGCTCCATCCCTACTCCGAGTGCTCGGGGCACCGTGCACCTTCCTGTCACTTGGATCAACATGAGATCGACGGCCCGTGGGTTCCCAGCGACAGGTATGGGAGAAGCAGACCAACCGGTGAGCCCAGCTTCGGTGAGCACCTGAACGAATGCGGTGCTAGCGAGGAAGAGCGCGGCCCAGTAGGTCGGCACGAGATCACCGATCCTCCCCGCGTCCGCTTTGCCTACGATTCTCTCCAGTCTGGCGTAGCCAGCTAGAACCCGGCGCGGGTCTTGACCATCTAGATCGCCCACATCTACGCGCGCCCAACCCTCATCCGCCACACCCAACCGGCCGACTTCCCGCCCATCATTCGAGCGAAGTCGAAGATCTGCGCCACGGCCGGCGAACCGCGCAAGAAGGAACGCCAATCCTTAGCCTACTCCGAGCTCCATCCTTGATGTTCTGCCCGAGGTACCCAAGTGCCGAACTTCGGAGCGTTGGCATCGATGCCAAGCCGCGCGAAGTCCCGTCCGAACTCGACCGGAAGGACGTGGTGCGCGTCGAAGTCGCCAACGGGTGGTGCGCCTATGTCCATGGCCAACTTCGACCGGTAGGACGGATCTCGGCCTGCCCACGTCATTGCATCCGCGCCTACGTTTGCGGCGTTCCGGAGGAGGGTGTTCTCCAGCCAGGTCCAGGCGGGTTTGGCGATCTTGGACAGCCCGTACCCTGCCCAGCCCGCACCCAACAGGCCGTTCACCGATGTGGCCTGCGCATAGACCTGCCAGCTCAACACCTGGTGATTCACCAACACATCATCAGCAGGCTGAACCAACGCCCCATTCGACGCCCCCCGTCGAAGCGGTCAAGATGGCCCCCTCACGATCAGTCGGAGCCCCTCACACGCATACGCGCAGCGTCCATCTCGAAGCGATAGCTCGAACCGGTCGAAGTGCCCTATGCCACGTCAACCGAAACCTCAAGGCCGTGCGCTTCCCAGTGTTCGACTAGTGGAGGTGAAAAGCCAATGCTCGACAGCTTGGACGAAAGCGGAGAACATAGCCACAACCTGAGCAGTGCTGCACACAGTCGCGTCCAGGAACTCTTGGCCCAGAGCACCGATTCGCCAGCCGTCACCATCGGCCTTGCACCACAGCAAGCCCGTCTCATCGGACTCAACCGAGTCGAACGAAAAGTCGTCTCCAACCGCGATGCCTGAATCGAGCCAGTCCTGTAGGGCGAGGGCCAACTCAACCACCGGAAAGAGGGGCTCCTCATACACGAGCCGACCGTCGTCAGTGGTAAGCCGCACCGTCGCCTCCACGCCCAAGAGGACATCGTAGGGTTGGGGCAGCCCTCGCGGGTCCAGCCTGGCATTAGTAAAAGTAAGTTTCATCGCTTCACCGGGTAGGCGGTAATGATATCCCCACCATCCGTGACGACAACCTTGAGCCAGGTCTCACCCTTGGTTCCGATCACACGACCTAGATCGGTTTCGACGATGAACCGTCCAGCGATCTTGTCCGGCCGGAAAGTGGCTCCAGGGGAACGCAGAGCCTCTTGAACCAGGGCAGCCGGGTTGGCACCAACGGCAAACTTCCGCCACCGCCCCCCAGCCCCAGGGAGGTGCTTCGCCGACGGTATCCAGCCTGAAGCAGCGTTGGCAGCCTTGAACGCCGCAGCCGAGGCGTCAGCCAGTGCCGATCCCCCGGTGCTCGCGGCGTTCCGGAGGAAGGTCCTCTCCAGCCAGGTCAAGGCGGGTTTGGTGACTTTGGACAACCCATAGCCCGCCCAACCGGCCCCCACACCCAACAAACCGTTCAGCGACGCCGCCTTCGCATAATCCCACCAACTCGACAACTGATGCTTTACCAACCAGTCATCAGCCGCCTGGAACAATGCGCCGTTCAACGCTCCACAAAGGAACGCGTTCTTGGTGACCGCGCCACAAACCCCGTCAATCCCGCCGATCAGCATCCACGTCAAAGCACCCTCAGCCGTCTTAGGCTCAGGCCCGAAAACCGCATAGGCAACACCCCCGGCGGCCGCCCCAAACACCGCCGAGAACAACACCCCCGTCGCAGTCATCTCACCAGCAGCAGCCAGCGGACCACGCGCCATCTGAAACGCATACTCGACAAAACTGTGACCAGACGGGTCAGTGAACGTCACCGGGTTATTGCCCGCATAGGCATACCGGTTGTACCCGCCGGCACCCGGGCCACCCACCGTCCACGAATCCGCAGACACAAACCGACCCTGAGCAGGGTCATAATCCCGCACCCCGAACTGCACCAAACCACCAGCAGTGTTCACACCACCGGCAAACCCCGTCACCAGACCAGACTGGCCGACCGCACCGAACACCCCGCCACCAGCAACCTTGCTGGCCTGACCACTGCCGTTGACCGAGTAGGTCGGCGTGCCCAGCGCATCGGTCAAGAGATAGCCCGCACCAGTCTCGAACCCGCCCCCAACAGCCGGGACCACACCCGTGCCACCGGCAGCAAGCACCTGCGGAACACCACCGGTGGCGTCGTAGACATAAGAGGTATCACCGACCCGCGATCGCAACCCATCGGCATCAGTTGCCACCGAGGTCGAACCAACCCGCGTCGGATAGCCTGCCGAGTCATAGGCGCTGGTCCGATCTCCGGCGAGGATCTGATTCCCATCAGCGTCGTAGCCGTAGCTGGTGCCGTCAGAGGCACTCACCAGCCGATTCGCATCGTCATAGCTGTACCGCAGCGTCTGACCATCACTGGATTGCGTCAGTCGGTTGCCGGCCGCGTCATAGGAGTAGTCCGTCACCGAGCCGTCAGCAGCGGTCACCTTCGTCAACCGCCCCACCGCATCGAAGGCGTACTTCTCCGTCCCCGACGACGACGTGACCTGTGTTCGGTTCCCCACTGCATCCAGGCCATAGGTGTAGGAGTCAATCAGCGCCCCAGACAAGGCATGACTGACGCCGGTCAAACGGTCCGAGTCGTCGTAGGAGTACGCCGTAGTCACCTGGTTGCCGCGTGAAACCTGCGCCAACCGGCCCGCATCGTCATAGCCATACTGGTAGGACGTCGACCCGGCGGTGACTTCGGCCAAGTCGCCACTGGTCGGGTCATAGCTGTACTGGATAGCGGATTGCCCCGAAGCCTGCATGCTCGTACGGCGTCCGGCCGAGTCATAGCCGTAGGTGACCGACCCCGCCGGACGTGTCACCTTGCTGAGCAGACCCAGCGCGTTGCTGTATTCGTAGCTGGCTGTGCCCGTCCAGTCCGACACACTCAACGCCCGCCCGTCAGCATCCCAGGTGCGGGTCACCTGGCCCTCAGGTCGGTCTTCCCCTACCAGCTGCCCGGCATCGTCATAGGTGTAGGTGGTCTTCTGACCGCGGGCATTGGTCACCGAGTCCAATCGACCCGAATCGTCATAGGCCCAACGCTGGGTGTTGCCCAACGGGTCGGTCAGACTGGTCTGTAGACCCAGCACGTCATAGTCGTAGCTCGTGGTGTGACCATTCGGATCGGTAATGCTGGTCTGATTGCCCGCCTCGTCGTAGCCGAACGACACCTCCTGTCCCAGCGCATCAGTCATTGACGCCAACTGACCACGAGCGTTGTAGACGTAGTCAGTCGCTGCGCCCAGAGCATCAATCTCCGATACCACTCGGTCGGCACTGTCATAGACCGTCCGAGTCGTTCCCGCGGGGGTCGTCACCTTGGTCTGTCGCCCGCCTGCGTCGTAGCTGTAGGTCGTCGTCGCCCCGGACGGACTGGTCAGCTTCACCACCCGCGACAGCGCATCATAGGCCGTCGTCGTGGTCGCGCCCGCCACGGTCACCGCGGTTTGTCTGCCCGCATCGTCATAGCCGTAGGTGGTTTCCACCCCAGCGGCATCGGTGCTGGAGACCAGCTCACCGGTCTCCGGGTCATAGGTCCAGGTGCTGGTCGCCCCGGCGGGGTTTGTCGCCTTCACTACTCGACCCGCAGAGTCGTAGCTGGTCGTCGTGACTTCACCGGCTGGCGTCGTGGTACTCGTCTGTCGCCCATTCCAGTCGTAGCTGTAGCGGGTGATGCGGCCCAGCGGGTCCGTCACCGTATCCACCTGGCCGGCAGAGTTTCGGTGGTAGCTGGTGGTCTTGCCGTAGGCATCAGTGACGGCAGTCACCCGACCCGCGTCGTCGTAGCTGGAGCGAGTGGTCGCACCGGCCGGGTTGGTCACCCGCACTTGGTTGCCCGCCGCGTCGTAGCCGTAGCGAGTCACGCCGCCACCGGGTTCAGTGACCGAGGTCAGCTGCCCGAAGCCGTCCCAGGTGTAACTGGTGGTCTCCCCGTTGACCTTCTCAGTGGCTACTCGGCCAGCTGAGTCGTAAGTCCAGATGGTCGTACCCTCCGGTCCTTGGCTGCGGACCATTCGACCACCATCGTCATAACTGGCGGTCGTGGTCGCCGAATCGGAGCCGTTCAAGGTACGGGTCACCGACACCACCCGCCCCGCCTCGTCGTAGGTGGCTGAGTTCGACAGGCCCAACGGACCGGTCAGCGCAGTTAGATTCCCGGCCGCGTCGTAGCTGCGCGAGTAGGTGTCACCGGCCATCCCGGTCAACGTCGAAACCCTGCCTGACGCGTCGTAAGACAGCGAAGCAGTCATCCCGGCGCTGGCGGCACTGGCCACCTGCCCGGTGTCGGCGTCATAGGTCAGAGAGACTGTCTGACCTGAGGGCATCGTTATCGTTGACGGACGGCCACTATCGTCGGAGTTGATCTGAGTGGTGCCATCCGGATCGGAGTAGCTCGTGATATGGCCGGAGGCGTCATAGTTGAGCGTCGCCTTTGCACCATTGGGCAATGTCGCCGAGGTGAGCTGTCCCGACTCGTCGTAGCCGACCTGCCACACGGCACCGGCCGCGTCGGTATAGGCGGTGAGGTGCCCACGCGAATCCCAGGTGAAGGACTCGCTCGCACCAGTCGTGCCCACTCGGGACGTCAGATGGCCGTCGGCGTCATAGCCCATCGTCGTCGTGCGAGCGACGCTCGCCCCGGAGGCGTCTTTCGCGGTCACGGTGCGTTCGAGTACGTCACCAAGGTCATCCATCCGTTCGACAGTCACAGCACCGGCAGCGTCTGTCCAGGTGCGAGTCTTGCCGTCCACGTCGGCAGTCATTGTGTTCACCGTGCCGTCGGGCCCGGTGATCGAGACCAGCCGACCGTCAGCGTCGTAATCGAGGGTTGAGGTACCCGAGGGTTCGGTGATCGTCAGTAGCCGGTGGGCCGCGTCGTAGCTGTAGGTGGTGGCACCTTGAGCGGTGGTGACCTTCACTAGATCGCCAGCAGAGTCGTAGGCGTAGGTCGCCCACAGACCGCTCAGTCCGTCGGCTCGGGTGATCCTCCCAACGCTGTCACGCTTGAACGTCAGCGGGGTCCCGCCGGCTGAGGAGGTCACCCCGCTGCTGCCGACGGTGAACACCGTCTTGTCGCGGGTGGTCCATGAAACCAGGCCTTTGTCGGTATCCAGCACGTAGCTGACGCCGTCGGCGGTGGTCAGGATGAATCGGGTTGGGGCGTACAGCTTCCCGCCGATGCCGTCGTAGAGGTTGCCGTCGCTGCTGTCGGCGATAGTGGCCTGAGCAGGATCGACGGCCAGGGTCGAGGTGGTCCCTGCTCTGGCGGTGAATACCGCAGAGCCGGTCCAGGTGAGGTTCGTTCCCCCGGTGCCGGCCATGTCGAAGCTCTCCACGTGACCATCCGGCCAGGTCACCGTGACGACGTGCGGGGTGTTCGATGCCCAAGCGCTCGAACACCAGCCGAACACACAGTTGGTGCTGTACTTGTACCAGCCGCCTGCACCGAGCACTCGATTGGTGGTGAGCCGCGGACCGATCAACAGCGCTGACCACGCGACGCCGAAGTCGTGGGTGGTTGCACCGTCGAACGAGTCATATTGGCGGCCAACCGACAACTGTGTTCCGGCCACCGGGGTCGTGAAGTCCGTGACCTGGAAGGACGCTCGGCCCAGCTTGAGCTGACCATCAACGACAATCGTTGACGTCGTAGATTGACTGCTGTCGTCCGACGCGGTCACGGAGTAAGTGAGGGTGTAAGGACCGTTGGGCAGAATGGTTGGGTCGAAAGTCGCCCAGGTCGCTGGCGGCGCGCCGGTGCCGGAACCGATCACCACCACACTCGATTCGCCGTCAATACCCTCGGTGTCAGGGCGAGCGGTCACTTTCCAGTCTGTGATCGTTGTGCCATTGGGAGCGGTGAACTCCGCGCCAATGGGCGTAGGGGCGGTCACCCGAGTGCCGTCGGCGGGGGCGAGGCCGGTCACTGTGGGGGCACCGCTGTCCCCAACGACATGCCCCAGGCTCAACGCGAGGGGCTCGCTGTCAGTCGCGGTGATGTTGCCGCCCGTGGCGGTGGCAATGGCAGTGATCGCGTCCTGATCGGTCGGGGTTGGGCTCGCGAGTCTCGCCTGGACGGTCGCAAGCGCGAAAGCACCCGGCACGAAGCTTCCCAGCGTGACCACGAGCCCGTCCTCGTCAACGACTGCTGTCGGCCCAGGCATACCTGCGCTCGTCGGGTCGGGGAGCACCTCCACCGAAGCCGAGCCAGCCACCAGAGCAGTGCCAGTGGGAGCGGGCAGTCGGACGACGGACTCAGTGACGGTGGCGTTTCCTGCCGAGGTCGCCTGAATCGTGTATTGGATCGTGTCCCCAGCAGTGAGGGTGCCCGAACCGTCCGCATCAATACGCATGGCCGCTTCGAGTGTGGTGGCGATCGCCGGGTTGGGTTGCGCAACCGGGGTGGTGGTCGGTTGCGCCTTGGTTGGGTTGATCGGGTTGCTGCTGAGCTGTGAGGCAAGTCCGTCGGCGGTGATGGTGGCCTGCGCGCTGATCGAAGTCCGGCTCGCCGGGAACGGATCGACAACTGTGGCCAACGCCTGGAACGAGACGGACGCGCCTACGGCGATGTCGGGCAACGCTACGGTCAGGGTGTTCTGCGCGATGGTGAATGTGGCACCGTCAGGCACCGTGACCGAACCCGCATCGATAGCGGTGTCAGCGTCCAACGGCAGAACCGCGCGAACGCCGCTGAGGGCCTTCGTGCCGGTATTCGTGACGGCGAGGGTGTACCCGACTGCGTCGCCGGGATTGACGAGGTTGTCCTGACCGACGTCATCGGCAAGCCTGGCGCTGAGCACGGTTTGGACCGCAGCACGTTCCGCCACGGTCGCGGTCAACGTCGAGCCAAGCGGGCCGTAGCTATTGCCGTTGCCATCGGTCCAACTCGTGGCTTCGCCTCGCACCGCGACTGTCCCGGGGTCAGCATCATCGGGCACTGTCCAGGTTGTGTCCGCCGACGCGGTCTCGTGCGCCGCGAGCGCTGTGGGCGCGCCGGTGAGAACCAGCGTCGCGCCGTCAGCGCTCGCCGCGGTCGTCAGTGCGTTCGCAGGCACCGTCCCGGAGTTAGTGAATCCCACGGTGTAGGCGGCATCGGTGCCGGGCTGCGCCGTCTTCTCGCCGGTGGTCTTCACCTCGAGCACCGGGGCGCCCTCAGTGGCAGTTGCCGACGATATCGGGGCCGCCAGACGACCTACTCCACCGGTGGCAAGGCTGAACGCTGCGCCGATCAGCTTGGTGCCATCGGCAGCCTGAAGCCGCAGCAAGTAGCCGGCATCAGTTTCGGCGTCCGTCCGGCCAGCGACGGCGGGAACCTCGAAGCTGCGATGGATGTCGACGCGGGCGCCGGGCGCGAGAGCGGCCAGGTCAGGCTCCGACGCCGAGTCGACGGTAGTTGCGCCGTTGGGAAGCAACACGGTGGCTGTCACGTCTCGCGCATCTGCGCCCTTGTCGCGCACGGCCACGATGAAGTTCTGCGAGGGTCCCACAACGCGTACAGCCTTTGCCGAGGTGGGCGAGACTGTCAGATCGGTGAGCACTCGCAGGCCGCTGGTCCGGTCGGGGTCGAGGACCATGGTTGTGGTCTCAGGGTTCAGGTGGAGGACGGCTTGGCTCCCCCAGGTAGCCCAAGCCCCAGGCTCCACAGTGGTGCCGTCAATGGACCCCTTGGGTGCGTAGTCGACGCCAGCAGCCGGCGTGGCCAGAAGTCGAACATCGATCGCATCGTCACCTTCGCTCGCGAGTTCCACCCAGCGGCCGGTGGCGACATCAAAGCGCTGCACCGCGTAGTCGTGCCCGGTGACGGTGATTGAGCCGTCGTCGAGGTTGCGAACTGCGATGGTGGCCGGCAGAACCAGCGTTGACGCATCATTGCCAACGCGTACCGTGTAGTCGAGTGCCGAGTTGGGCAGCGCGGTGTCAAGGTCGACGCTGACCGCTGTGCTTAACTCGGGCACGAGTTGCGGCTCGGCGTCATTCGAGACCGACGTGCGACAGTCGGCAGCGTCCACCGTGGTTTTGGTACCGCTGATCTCGATGGTGTCGGCAATGAGCGCGCAGCTGAACGAGTTGGTCGAGCCTGCCACACGGATCTCGCCGTGCTCGGCAAAGAGGGCACCACCGAACACCGAAGAAACGCCCGCGATGTGGATGGCTTTGGCGCCTGACGCATCGGACAGCAACGAGAGTCCATCCCAGAATGGCTGGAAAAGTGGCGCTGACCCCGTGACCTCGATCGCACCGATAGCGGCGAGGGTGACTCGTCCACCGAAGGAGGATCCGCTCAGGTGCACATCGCACGGCACGTAGTACACGCCGTCGTCTAGGCGGGCATGGGGCATATGCCACACCCCGTGAGAACACGAAGCGCTCATGTCGTGGTAGGCGTTGCCCACGGCCGCGGCGACCGCCCCGTCCGGAGCGAAGTCCTCGATGTCCCAGGAGTAGGGCAGACCGGCTACCGCGGCTTTGACCGGATGAATGGTCCTCGCAGCCTGTCCGGAGACCTTCGCTGAACTGGCGTACTCCACCGCACCGGTCACTGTCTTGGCTGAGCCATGCACAAAGACGCTGCCGTTGGAATGCACATCGCCGCTGATAGACCCGGTACCCCCGGACCACCGGAAGCCTCCGGTAGTCGAGTTTGCCCAGACTCCGGTTGCTCTCCTCACGTCGACGGTCTTCGCTTTTGCCGTTCCGACTCCGCCGTCAGAGTCGGTGACGGTCGTCGTGACGGTGAAGCTACCGGGCTGGCTGTAGACGTGGGAGGCGAAGAAGCTGCCCCAACCTGAGCCAGTCACCTGTGGCGACACCGTTCTCGGGGAGGAACCATCGCCGAAATCCACACTCACCTTGTGTGAGTCGAGCAGGCCGACATCGGTGAACGTGCCATTGACTTGAGTGACTCCGCCGACGGTGCCCGCAGACACGCTGGCTTTCGCTTTCGGCGCTCGGTTTGTGACCGTCACAATGGTGGATGCTGAGTCCCGGAGACCAGCGCCATTGGTAACCGTCAATGTGGCCCGGTACTCGCCGTCGTCCAGCCCCACGAAAGAGGGCGATGCCGTTTGCGCCCCGACCAGCATCACCGGCGGGCCGGACTTCGGTGTCACCCGCCATGAATAGGACAGCGTTTGATCTTCATCACCGGAGGTGGAGGCGCTGCCGTCCAGACCCACTACGTCGCCTTCGGCGACGCTTTGATCCTCACCAACGATTGCCACCGGTGGGTCTGGCTGCGGTTCGGGGTCCGGCGTGACGCCGGGGAAGATTCCAGTGCCTTTCCACGACAACACATCAATGGTCTGCGAAGCAGTACCTGACGCTGACGTCACTCCGAAATAGCCCACGTCAGCGCCAACCACAGCCGGTATGTTCACAGTGGTCGCGGCTATGGCTTCCTCTGGACGCACGCCGGTGTCGGATGCGCGCACCTCAAGGCGGTGGGTCGCACCGTCATAGTCCACCCAGCCGGTCCACACAGATCCGTTCTCCAGAGAACTCGGCGGGTTCGCAGTGGTGACGGACTGCAGATTCCCATCAATATCGATACCAATGTGATTCCCATTGGGATCCAGGCCGCCGTTGTACCAGGTATCGAACTCGACACCGATCGAGTGTCTGAGTCCGGAGTACCCGATCCCCAGACCGTCGCCGCCCACGACGTCGGGCGAGTCACAGATCACAAAGACGATGCCATCGGCACCGGTATTCACGTTGCCAGTAATCCTGAACTGAAACGTTTGAGAGAACGATGAGGCGCCAGTATCTGTGGCAATCTGCAGCGCCTGGGACCAGAACACCGACGAGCGTTCCCACAGCGATGATCGGAGCAAACGCAGCGACGGATGCCCATCAACATCCACCGGCTGTTGAATCGCGTCCGCCAACCCGTTCAGCTTCAGTCCCTCCAAGGAGGAAAAGTCGTCGTAGCCGAAGGTAAACCCCTGCGGAGTATCCGAGCCCGTTGGAGCTGCGCTCGCAGCCGGAGCGCTGATCGCGCCGAGACTAGTTGCTACCAAGGAAATCGAAATCAACAACACTGCGATGTAGCCGCGCACGGAGCGCCAAGGTTGAACACTCATGGCCTTAATCCCCTCAGATGATGTCGGGAATACCCGAACAGCGCGCATGCTACTGCTGCACAGCCCCCAATAGGCACCAGAAATGCACTCATCGCTGCGCCCCACGGCCAAACGCCCAGGCCCGCAGCATCCCGGCAAGGATCAAATCGGCGAAATGAGCCCGTTTCCGGACCAGCGCAAGTGCGGAATTCGCGATTCGAGGGGCGGCAATAGAAGCAGAACTCCCCCACCCGCACCACCGGGAGCGTGTCGAGGTCGCGCATGTGCACGCACATGAATGTGGGCGTCACTACAGCCAGGTTCACGGTGCGACTAGGGCGACCAGAACACTGGATGGGGGTGACGAAGGCCTCAGGCCCGGACACCACAGCAACCAACCATCTGCGTCGAGACGGCAGTCCACCTCAACTCGCGCAGGGGAGGTTTCAGCACCGCGTCGGCTGCCCGCAACTGGGCCGCAAATGGCAGTCGACCCAGGCTAAGAAATTCATGAACTTCAGAACACTGTCCACTCTTTGGAAGGGAGGGCCTCCAGATCGGGACTTGAGGCCATGTCCTGACCGCGCCCCC
>SWCH01001657.1_pt2 | contig 12311 bp, 13 predicted proteins | sample 4690051 | NCBI WGS metagenome assembly SWCH01 (sample SAMN10267282, study PRJNA491770) | bioreactor metagenome | isolation source: DHS bioreactor inoculated with | place: Japan: off Shimokita Peninsula | reverse complement strand
CTCTATCTTTTGCTGTGGAAGAAAATTGGAACGTATATTGCCTATGGATGCAACCATTGCAACTAAAATTATAGTTGAGGAAATGGATACTGATTATTTTATCACCTTTGACCATCCAATGACCAAAGAACATTATATTTCCTTTGTGGCCTTTGTTAAAAGCGACAAAGTATTACTGAATCGCTTGTATCCAGAGCAAAGTCCAACGTGTAGGTTTCCTGTAATAACGGGTGGTAAATTATATGTTTATTGTATCAAACATGGTTTATCAGTATATACAGATTATTAGACGAACAAAACTGTGAATGGATAAGGGGGCGTTACAATTAATGGGGAATTCTGAAATAAAAGAGAATATACTATTTCAGCTAGAGATGTGCTGGCAACTGTATCTTTATCATACAGAAAACCTACAGGACGAAGAGGCACTTTGGTCATTCACCCCAACAGGTCTAAAGCTGTGAAAGAAAAATCATATCTTTTCGGACTATTGCGATTATCACTTTGTCGTAAAATGCCGACAACTTCTCCTGGTATTCTATCACTCGCAGTGTCAGAATGGTGATATAAGTGATAGAAACAGATATAAGGAGTGATATTATGAATTTGTACAAAAGCGAAATCGTTGAATTGAAGGAAATTTATACACCTGATTTTAAAAAAGAGATTGTGGCATTTGCAAATACAAATGGTGGAACAACATCTGCTCCAGCATTCGAAGGAGTTATTCGTATGATGATAAAAAATGACCGATGGAGATTCATTTGAAAGCACTCGCTCTCTCATACAAGGACTTACCTTTACTAGTTTAAATAAAGAAATGGATATAAGAAGTTTAGAAATTTCTGAAGTGCAGATGAAAAATTTAGGCATTCTCTCGCCTGATGATATTTATACGAATTTGGGTTTGCTTGTTTCAGAACAGTGCAAACATTCCATTAAGTTTGCCATTTTTCAGGGCTCCGATAAGCTGGTATTTAAAGATCGAAAGGAATTGACTGGCTCCCTGTTTACACAATTGACAGATGCTTATGATTTTGCTTTTGGCGAATATTTTATGATTATACCTGGCATGCGAGTACTCGTCATGAATATTTGATGCGCGACATAAAGGTTACTACGGTTTTTCAAAAAGTGTGGCTATATTTTTCCTAAAATGAAATGGCTAGCTTTTTTTTGTGTCTAAAATTGATATGAGGGGTGTGTAAAATAGAAAAATAATTTAAATTATATTGACCTTTTGGTTAGTAAATGCTATTATTATATCGACCAAATGGTTAGCATAAAAGAAAGGTGGTGATATAGTTGCCCTTACAACTTTATGAAAAAGAACAAATCCTGGATGACTGCCTAGCAGTGTTTGCTCGTCACGGATATACAAATACATCGACTGCCATGTTGGCAGAGGCGGCTGGAATATCTAAGGCATTGATATTTCATCATTTTAAGAGTAAGAAAGAACTGTATCTTAATATTTTGGAGCAATGTATCAATAAGGGTATGTCGAAGACTGGAGTTGATCCCTTATCTGAGTATAAAGACTTTTTTGAGGCTATTGAAAAATTTGGCCTTTTCAAAGTTGACTACTACAAAAATAATCTCAACGTATACAAAGTGTTTGTGGAAGCTTTTTATGCGACGCCAGATGAACTAAGGGTGGATATAGAAAAGAAATATGGAGCAATGCGTGCAGTCAAAGATAATGCTTTGCAGCAGTTGTTTGAAAAAGTCACATTGAGAGAAGGCGTTGACCGTAAACGGGCATTTGAACTTATTATGATCATAATGGATTACTTCCATAATAAGTTATTGACAGAAGTTACTGATGAAAACAGTTTGAATGTAGAGTATCTTCAAAGATTTCACGATGAGAGGAACAGTTTTATTGCCATGGCTCGCAATGGAATTGAAAAGTGAAGAGATAATTTATGTCAATTATTTTTATATGAATAAGCAAAGCTTGTTTACCGATATTTTAAGGGAGGCAAATGTATGAATTCATATGTACTGGGTTTTCATGAGATTGATAAAACAAAACTCATGCTTGTTGGGGGTAAAGGAGCAAACCTTGGGGAACTATCTAAGATTCAGAAAATACAGATACCGGAAGGTTTTTGCCTAACTACCAAAGCGTATAGACAAGCTACTGAGCATAATGAGGGCTTTAACGCATTGATTGATCAACTATCACGTTTAAAAGTAAACGATAGGGAAAAAATCTGTGAAATTAGTGAAAAGATTCGCAGTGTTATCGAAGAAATAAAGATTCCTAAGGATATAGAAGAAGAAATTATTGGTTATTTATTAAAAATTGGGTATAAAAACGCTTATGCCGTACGTTCCAGCGCTACGGCGGAGGATTTAGCAAATGCTTCGTTTGCAGGCCAGCAGGATACATATTTGAATATTATAGGAAAGGATGAAATACTGAAGCATATCAGTAAGTGCTGGGCGTCACTGTTTACCGACCGCGCCGTGACCTACCGCATACAAAATGGTTTCGAACATCGAAAAGTTTATCTGTCTGTTGTCATTCAGCGGATGGTTTTTCCTCAAGCATCGGGAATTATGTTTACAGCCGATCCCATCACATCCAACCGAAAGGTACTATCCATCGATGCAAGCTTTGGTCTTGGAGAGGCTTTGGTATCAGGCCTAGTGAATGCCGATATCTATAAAGTGCGGGAAGGAATAATTGTTGATAAAAATATATCTAACAAGAAACTGGCCATTTATGCATTAAAAGAAGGGGGTACGGAAGAACGAGAGATTGAGACTGATCGCCAGAATATGCAAACTCTAACAAATGAGCAGATTTTACAGCTTGAATATATGGGTAGAAAGATCGAAAACTGCTTTGGCTGCCCGCAGGATATCGAATGGTGTCTATTTGAAGGAGAGTTCTATATTGTTCAGAGCCGGCCCATTACTACCTTATATCCCATACCAGAGGTGAAAGATGACAAAACTCATGTGTTTATGTCTGTGGGACATACACAAATGATGACAGATGATATCAAACCGCTGGGTATGTCTTTTCTTCAGTTTTATATATCATTATTTTGGTATGGAGCTGATAAAGCTGCAGGGGGAAGGGTATATGTGGACATTACACACGATCTTTATTCTTCAATAGGGCGAAAGCTTTGGAGCAAAATGTTTGATAAAAGCGATATGCAGGGACCAATGAATAGTCTAATGAAACGTAAGGATATTATTGATAAGCTGTCCCCGGGGAAAAAAATCCATTGTATTAGATAAAGGGTTTCTATCTTCTTTCATACAGTCAATGATTTTGCTTCATAATCAAATGTTGCTGTAAAACTAAGCTTCATATCCGAAAACCGTAATTTGATTTTTACCTGCTGTACAGATTTCAATTTCTACAGCATCTAACTGTACTGTATTTCCAAGACCTAAACCGGTATGTGTTCCCACAAAGGATGTTTGTAAATTATTGATTACCTCCCAAGGGTCAGATGCTTCCAATACCATATCGGTAATATCATGTTCAATCGGGTTGATTAAATAATTTGCAGATCCTATGATAGACCGACTTATTTCCTGTAATTCAATCCAGTTTGACTGGATATTTGGCCGCCAGTAAAGAATCATGGAGCTGACACCTACAGCGAGAGTCAGATTGATGCGACAATAATATTTTATTACAACCTGTTCAATCTCTAAATACTCGTATTGTGTTGGCAGCATGCTGTATCCCAAAACAAGTCTTCCCCTGGTCTGAGTAAGCAGACCTGAGATTAAAGAAGCCAGTGTTCCATTGGAAAGCCCTACTGCATTATTAACATTAGTGAAATCACTTCTGCCATCATAGGCAACTTGAGCAGCGGATACAGCACCGGAAGTATCACATGATATTTCTTCATCAGAAGTACTCAACATAAGAGAATTACCGGCTATAAGCCGGAAGGATAAAGGAAAAGCTTGACTTACAGTACTAAAAGGCTGTGTTATTCTCAGAGATAATAAATTGATATCGTCATCACTCAATAAAATTGACGCAGCTAATGGAGCAGATACTTGAACAGAGGTGAGATAAATACTTTTTTGTGGTTCCGGTGTCCAAAGAATGGTTTTTGAAGGTTGTATACCAAAGCTGTAATATTTAATGACATCAGAACTTTCTGTAGTAGTTAACAGGATTTGCGGGTTAGTTGCTCCTATGCTATTTGCAGCTGAAATATTTTTTTTCATTATATAACTCTCCTTTAATTTTCTGTCAAAGCATTAAAGCTCATAACCTAAAAGAGTAATGTTGACTGTTCCTGCAGTATTAGTTGTAACGGAAATTATCTCATCCGGATTAAATTTAATTGGTGAGGGAAAACTTATGCCATATGTGGCAAGAGTACTGGTAAGAGCCATTGACATAAAGGCAGCATTATTTCCTCTGTTTAATTGCACAACAATCGGAGCAGGGGCAGAAACCTGCAATGCAGTCAGGAAGATACTTTTATCAGCACCGGGTGTCCATATAGGTGTATTTGCCTGAAGCGTGGTAAAGGTTTGAAACAAAACAATATCCGACGGATATTCTTTTGTCAGCAGAGGATCTTCTAAATTAAAAACTATACTCATAAGCTTTGTATTGTCGCCCATTAATACACTCCTGTCAATATATTTTAAAGTTCATATTCTATATTATATTAGGCTGCACTATATTATATGACTTTTTTTAAAGTGCAGCCCGCTTTGTGTTTGGTCGGATAATAATTTAATACCTTTATAAATATAAAGATATAAACTTTACTAATATAGGAGATTCTTCTACAGGAGCATATGCGTCCGTCAATATAAGCATTCCCGGCTCAATAACATAATTAATACCCGGTTGAATGACTCCGTTCACAAAAAGATGGTTATAAGAAGCTTGATTGGGATCTATAATCCCCTGATTTCCATAAACAGTTAATTCGTCCGAATCGGTATAAGTTTTTCCTCCGTTTGACAAGGTATTATACTGATAGGTTTCTGCTTTGACCAGCTGATTATCATCATCCTTGATTACTAAGTATTCAAGAATAATCGGTACATTTTTTTCAGGCGGCTCTGATATAGTCAGAGTAAGAAGGCCGTCTTCTGCGTAATAATTAGTTTCAGGCTGCAATACTCCATTAATAAATAGATTAAAGAAGGATACATCATTTGGGTCAGGTATACCATGGCTTCCATATATTAACAATTCATCAGTATTTGTAAATTCTTTTTTGATGCCATTTGAAACGGTATTATATTGATAATCGGAAACATCAAGGAATTTATTGTTTTTATTATAAAAAGAGCCGGTGATTTCCGCCAGCAATACAACTGTATTCATGGAATTTAAAGTTCCTATATCCCAGGTTATTATATTGTTTTTTTGAGATATAGTGCCCTTGGTAAGGCTTATGGGGTTAAAACAAGTCAACTCATCTGGCAGTAAGGTGTCTGTCATTATAACATTATTAACCGGACCATGCCCGTAATTGGATATTCTTATTTCAACTTTCCAGGTATTAATTTGATTTGAATTAACCTCTGAGGGTCCTGATACAATGTACTTATCAATCGTTAAATCATCAAATATGTCAGGACAATCAATATTTCTGTGAATACCGGTTAACCTCTCGTGAGCAGATACAGGTCTGATAACCTCATTGCTGCAGGCATAAGTCCTTAAATGTTTTCTGAAGCTAAAAACCTTTGCGGGACATGGCGAAGTTATATCAGATATTACACACGAATCCGAATCTAAGCCGCTGGCAATCGCTCTGCTTAGTGAGCGGCATCCGGTAGTATTGAAAAAACCATCAACTTCAATAACGGCTGTCAGGGTTTCACAGGGCAAAAGCTCTTCGATATCCCATATAACAGAATTATCAGAGACAGACATTCTGCCCGATGTTATATAATTAATTGTTATATTCTTAAATTCATCTAAAAGAATATAGTCTATGACAAGGAGATTTCTTATAATTTCATTGCCTGTGTTAGTAATATTCAGTGAAAAAATCCATTTTTTAGTACAGCGTGAAAATGTCATCATAGATTTATTTAAAGCATGGGTTTGCAATAACAATTGTTTTTTTACTATATTCGCACTTGGAGAAACCACTATTTGAAAATCCTGAGAAGGATTAGAAAATATTTCTTTCGTGTACATACACCCCACTCCTGATGAAATACCTAAAGATTTACATCCGTTCAGACAGAAGCAGCCTGTGATATCTACCATAAGAACTGAGGTATCAGATTCTCTAAGCACATCAATTTTCCAAAGAATTTCATTGCATGATATTTTTACTGTTCCATGAGAAGTACTGATGATTTTTATACATTTGATACGATCAATGAATAAAACATCTCTTATCAGAACATAAGATACAGTATTAATACTAAGATTAGATACTTTTATTTCCACCCTCCATGTATGGACTGTATTAGAATTTACTTTTGCAGGACCTGAAATTATGGTTTTGGTGAGTTCTAATCCTTGACTGACATTGATGGGGTTTGTGCAAATAATATCAGTATTTACAGGACCTGAGATGGTATTTCCATATGCCATACTCCTGTCAATATAGCGAGTTCCTGACGTTTGAAAGAAACCCTGTGCTCTGAATTCAGCAGTAGCGGATTCACCCGGGTTCATAGTATTGATATGCCAGATAATTGTCCCCTTCTTTATCAATATGCTTCCGCAGGAGACGAAGGTATTTTTAATATCAGTGATTAAATCCAACAAAATTGTATCTGTTACAACAACATCTGTAATGGGTATATTGCTGATATTATTTATTGTTAAGGTGAATTCCCAAATCTCGTTACAACCTGAGGGAATACATGCAGGTCCACACAAAAGAGAGCTCTCCAAATGAAGGTAATTATTTATATTATCCCGTACACAAATATCTATATCTGTCACAGGACCGCCAGAAATTACTCCGGAAGGAAGAATACCTTCAACTGACGCAGAATTAAGTTTCGTTGATTTTGTATTTTTATCTTCAAAAGTAATAAAAGATATAATAATGGCAGAATCCTTTATAGGTGCATCTTCTGTTTTAAGAAGGAGAAGTCCTTTTTGAATTTCATAGTTAACTTTTGGTTGAAGCACTCCGTTAATAAATAATCCGAAATAAGAAACATCATTAGGATCAAGAATGCCTCTGTTGCCATATTCAATTAATTCATCATCATTTGTATAAATTTTTTTAACTCCGTCAGACAGAGTATTATATTGATAGATATCTGCATTTAATAAATTCTTTTCATGGTTGAAAGAAAGTGTGTTAGCTTCAATCATAGTGACCACCTCAAAATTAATACATATTTTATTATCTTATTGTAAAGCAACAAAGTTTCCGGTACCCAAAAGCAATCTACGATTGCGTCTTTGGGCGGGGTTCTTATTTATTGAATAAGAAGCAAGCTATATATAAAAAGGGATGCACAAGATAGCACATCCCAAATTTGATAATTAAGTTGTTACTGTGGTGTCAGAATCAGAGATTGGAGCAAAGTTAGTTACAATTAGAGTAATTGGAGCTCCAACCGGTATAGTAGCAGCGTCATTAACAGTAACTTGGGAACCATCACCACTGACTGTATACAGACTAGATTGCTGCAATACACCGTTGATAAACAACAGGTAATATCCATTGTCTGTAGCAGCAGTCGTAAGATTACCGGTCATGATGTCGCCGGCATCGTCTATAAACTTAGTTGCCGGAATTGTAAGAACATCGTCTGTTCTGTCAACTTCCTCTAGCAAATAGAAGTAATTTTCAATTTCTGGGTTAAGTTCAACATCAGTTGTAGTAGTAGCATCGATTGCAAGTTTAAATAATTGTGTAGCCATTTTCTAACATCCTTATATTTATTTGTAAATTGCTTTACATTTCATTATATTGTACAAGTTGCAGGTTCGTTACATATTTCGACAAATGTAACGAAACATATACATTAATTACAGAAAAATACAAATTAAAGATTAATAAAGCATCTTCCTTGATTAAAGAAATTCAGATAACAATGCTCTTTGCTTATTGAAAGTACCTGCTTTATAGTATATAATGGATTAAAATATTAAATAATTTGTATGAAACGGGTCATAATTGTGAAAAAAGTTACGTTTAGTGAAATGGAAGTTCATAGTATGGAATATAATTACAGGGCAGTTCGGATATGCAGGTGTAATTGACACCTTGACTTTGTCTGCCCTGTTGTTTCCTTAGAAAATAGTTTAAATATTATTTTGACATTGTAGTTTATGAAAGAGTACTGGCAAAAGAGAAGCCCTTATACTTGCAATTGAAGTGGACGGCAAGGAGCATATGGAGGATGATAATGGAATGGGAATATTTGTTTGAGAGCCATATTTTAGAACGTGGATGGGATTATTACGAAAATGATTATGTTCAAGAAATTTTGAAAGAAGAAAATGGGATTAAAGCATGGGTTGAAGGCAGTGAATTATATCAGGTACGTATTGGGATAGCAGATGGAGAAATAATAAGCATGACATGCACATGTCCGTATGCTGAAGGTGGATTAAACTGCAAGCATATGGCGGCGGTATTGTATATGCTTGAGGAAGAAGATTGCGTTGATATGGACGAAGACAGTTCTGAGTTAAACAGAGATAAAAACAAGCCTTTTATGGATGCTTATGAACTGGTAAAGGGAGCAGAAGAGGATTTAGTAAGAAAGTTTTTAGCAGATATTTTAAAAAGTAATGAAGTGCTTCTGAATAAGTTTAAAATTGCTGTTAACCAAGAAATTTCGGAAGATAATATAAGAGCATATAAAAGACAAATTGATCAGATATTCAGAAAATATGAGGGCAGAAATCATTTTATTGACTATTATCATGCTTCGGGCTTTATATCGGAACTTTACGGTTTTTTGTACGAAGATATAAGAAATATGTTAAGCAATAAACAGTATGAGGCTGCATTCCTGCTTAGTACATATTTGTTTGTTGAAGTTGGAAATGTAGATATGGACGACTCGGATGGCGGCACAGGTATGATTTCCGATGAATGTCAGGACATATGGTTTGAAATTCTTGAGGAATCTGCGGACGAACGGTTAGAACAAAAAATGTTTCAGTGGCTTATGAACAGTCTAGATGGTTCCGTTATTGATTATATGGAGGACTATATAGAAGAAACTCTTTTTGAATATTTTAAAGAAAACAAGTATATGGAAGAAAAATTAAAATTTACTGACCAAAGGATTAAATCGGCTTCAGAGAACAAAGATGCTTGGAACTCAGACAGATTAATTGGTTATTGGGTAAAAAGGCATCTGGATATACTGGTGGAAATGGATGTTGATAAATCAGAAATTGATGCATTTTGCCGTAAATATTGGAATGCGGCGGAAATAAGAAAAATATATGTAGAGAAGAGTTTAAATGAGAAAAACTATACCAGAGCAATTGAAATATTAAATGAAAGCAAGAAAATAGATGCAGGTCTTCGCGGCTTAGTGCATGATTACAGTATAAAGCTAAAGGAATTGTATAAGCTTATAGGTGACGATACTGCATATAAAGATGAATTGTGGAAATTGATATTGGATTATGACAAAGGAAATATGAATATATTTCGTGAATTGAAATCATTATATCCTGCTGACGAATGGGAAGTGAAACGCCAAATAATTTTTGATAATTACAAAAACTATTATAGAATTGAAAAGCTTTACTTAGAAGAAAAGATGTATGAGAAGCTTTTAAAGGTTGTAATAGATTCGGCTGGTCTATATTCACTTACAGAATATGAAAAAGTATTGAAGCCCATATATGAAAAGGAGCTATTAGATAAATATGAACGAGAAGTTCGATCAATGGCATACAGAACTTCCGACCGCAAATTTTATAAACAGATTGTATCAGTTTTAGAACGAATGCAGAAATACAAAGGAGGAAAGGAATTAGTACGAAACATTGTTGCTGAATGGCGTTGGATTTACAAAAACAGAAGAGCAATGATGGAGGAGTTAGGAAGACTAAAATTTTAAAGTTGAATTATATTAAAATTAAAAGTGAGGTGTGTAGATTTGTGCAAATGGGAAAATGTAACCGAATTTTTTTCAGAAGAGGATAGACATTATAAGGATACTTATTTGGAGATTAATGAAGTATATGATGGTATAGTCGAAGTGAGCTTATTTTCTTCAGAAGAGGGACCATATGAAATATACTTTTCATATGGCAAATTATATGGAATTATTTATGTAGATGCGGAAAATGCCTACTCAAAACGTGAAGAAGTAAAAAATGAACTTGAACAGGAATATAAGAAGCGTAAGGAACCAACAAATGAATTTATAAATACATTTTGTGAAAAACATAAAGTGTGTTTACCAAATGATATCTTCTTTGATGCATCAGGACTATTTGATTTCTAATTAACTTAAAATAAGAGGAGAGAACAATATGACCATCCATGGTAAGGAGGACATGGATACTTTCATTGTTGACGATATTAACGATAAATTGATTTTTCTCGGTTTTTCTGCTATCATGTTAAAAAACCAATCAATTAAAAGGTGGGCGATGAATATGCGAATTATTATTTCACCGGCAAAAAAGATGAAGTTAGATACGGATTCTCCATTGAATATGTGTGCACCTAAGTTTATGAAACAAACAGAGGTGCTTTTGGAGTTTTTGAAGGTTCTGTGCTATGAGGAAGCAAAGGATGTATGGAAGTGCAATGATAATATAGCGAAGCTGAATTACGATAGAATACAAAGGATGGATTTATACGCAAACCTGACTCCTGCCATATTTTCATACGAAGGTATACAGTATCAGTACATGGGGCCGGGAGTGTTTAAAAGGTCGGAGCTTGAATACATAGAGGAGCATCTGCGCATTTTGTCAGGCTTTTACGGGATGTTGAAACCCTTTGACGGTGTTACGCCCTACAGGCTTGAAATGCAGGCGAAACTAAAGCTTGGAGAATTTGATTCGCTTTATGATTTTTGGGGTAAGATATTAGCTGAGGAGATATTTTCTCAAAGCAGCTGTATTATAAATCTTTCATCAAAGGAATACAGCAGGTGTATTTCAGAGTACATTGATGACAGCATAAAATTTATCAGCTGTATTTTCGGCGAAATGAAAGGGAAAAGGGTTATTGAAAAAGGAACACAGGTAAAAATGGCCAGAGGAGAAATGGTACGCTTTATGGCTGAAAATCAAATTACGAATGCGGAAGAAATTAAATTGTTTGACAGGCTTGGTTATACTTATGATGATAATCTGTCAGACGATTGCACATATGTTTTTATAAAAGGAGGAAAATAATATGTTGGAAAAGGGAACGAAGGCACCTGAATTTACATTGAAGGACAAGGATGGAAATAAAGTGGCATTATGAGATTTCGCAGGGAAAATAGATGAAAACGGAATAATAGAAGAGAAAGTATGTTTATATGGAGCTTAAGAAAACTTGAGGAGTGAATGTTTATGATTGGACCAGATAAGAATAAACTTTATCCAAATGAAAATATAAAGACGGTTTGCTATATAAGTAACCTGCCTAAAAGATCAAATGTTGAGATTGGAGAATATACTTATTATAGCGATAATAAAAATTCTCCAGAAAAGTTCTATAATAATATAGAGCACCATTACGAATTCCTAGGAGATAAACTTATAATAGGTAAATTCTGCGCAATAGCAGAAGGTGTTAAATTTATCATGAATGGAGCAAATCACAGAATGGATGGAATTACAACTTATCCATTTAATATTTTTGGCGATGGATGGGAAAGGGTAACTCCAACAGTAGAGCAATTGCCCTACAAGGGGGACACGGTGATAGGCAACGATGTTTGGATAGGACAAAATGTAACTATTATGCCAGGTGTCAAAATTGGCGATGGTGCAATTATTGCTGCTAACTCAACTATAGTAAAAAATGTTGAGCCTTATACAATATATGGAGGGAATCCAGCTAAGTTTATCAAGAAAAGATTTAGCGATGAAAAGGTTGAAGTTTTGCTAAAAATTCAATGGTGGAACTGGGATGAAGAGAAGATATTTAATAATCTTGAAAAACTAACGTCAGAGATTGGTTTAGACCAGTTAATGGAATTATATCTTTAAGGTGTCACCTTAAAGATAACTTGAAAAATTCCCTATGACTGCCTTAAATGTAAGCAAGAAATGCTAATCAATTTTAATTGAACCGTATTGCTTACGATTATCAAAAAACAACTGAATTATGCTTTTAAAATATGGTATAAATTGTCCGTCATCTATCATAGAGAATATTTCCTCTTTAGATGCC
>SWCH01001468.1_pt1 | contig 12343 bp, 8 predicted proteins | sample 4690051 | NCBI WGS metagenome assembly SWCH01 (sample SAMN10267282, study PRJNA491770) | bioreactor metagenome | isolation source: DHS bioreactor inoculated with | place: Japan: off Shimokita Peninsula | reverse complement strand
AATTAAAGATAATTTGATAAAGAAAAATAACTCCACAGGGTTTAGTGGTGTTTCATTTAACAAAAGTTGCAATAAATATAAGGCAACAAATAAAATTTAAGAAAAAACAGTATAATTTAGGGAGATATAACACACGTGAAGAAGCATCAGATGTTTATCAAGAAGCTAAAAAAGCTTCATGGGGGATTTTTAAAGTGGTATGAAAACAAGGATTAATTTTTAGGTAATTGCAAAACTATTTTTAAAAAGCGAAATAAAGAAAATAAGACTTGCATTTGAATTATAAAGGTATTACCAGATGACATTTTTCTAGTTCTGTGCTACGAAAACGTAAAAAAAGCACACAAAATAAAGGTATTAAATTGAGAAATTAAAAATACCTAAGCGATTAAAGGTTTTAAACTTCTGATGTATTGATGTTTATGTATTTTATTAGCAAGAACAACAGTAATTGGCTGTGTGATACCAGCTAAAAGCAAATCAGCATGAAGAGTTTTTTCATTTTGAGTTTTACGACCAGCAATGTGGACACAGGGACAGCGCGAAACGTCCCCGTGTCTTCCCCGTGTCTTCCCCGGGACAGCGCGAAACGTCAGACTGCGCAATATCGCATATTTATTTCCCCCAAAAAATCATTTTAATACTTAAATTATGACAAATTCAAGATAAGCAGACAATACGTTTAAAATAAAGGAGTTTATATCCTCCACAAGAGCCTTAACTCCTTTTATAGTTATTACTCTTTTTAAATTATAGGCTAAAAAGTGCATAAATGACTCTGCCCGTACACTTTCATTACCTATGGTAAGAAAATATGTATAGCCAAAACTTCTTTTTACTGTTCCAAATACATGTTCTACTATTTCTTGTCTTTCTTTATATATTTTTTTATTCTCATCCATTATTTTGTTTACAATATCATATATATCATGTTTTTCATTTCTTTTTATTGATCTTTCATAAGAACTTGTTGTACATTGGTCTTTAAATGGACATTCTTTACATGCTACTTTATTTCTATATAATTGGTTTTGTGATGTTGGACTACTTACATTATTCAATATTTTTCCTTCTGGACAAATATATATGTCTTTTTCCTTATCATATATGAAATTATCTCTTATATATTTTTTATTGCCTGTTTTATTTGATGAGTTTTCTTTTGCAACTATTGGTTTTATTCCAGAATCTAAACAGTCTTTTAAATTTTCATATTCATAATATCCCTTGTCAGCTAAAATGGTTAATAGATACTCTTCATATTCTTCTTCACTTTGATTTTCTTCTTTATTTTTTAACTCTATTCCTAATTCTTTAGCTGCCTGTTTTGCAATGTTGTATAATTGTCCTTGATCTGCAGGATTGCTTACTACATCTACTGCTACTACTAAATGGTTTTTGCTATCTACTGCTATTTGTACATTATGAGCGATATCTGTTCCATTGTTACTTACACTCATATGTCTTGCATCTTTATCTGTTATTGATATTTCTCCATTTTTCTTAATATCTTCGTACATCTCTTTTAATTCTTCTATTCTTTTTTTTGCTGTTTCAAATTTTTCTATTAAGTTTTCTTTTGTAATATCTGTTTTTTGCTCATTATCATCTTTATCGCCTTTTTCTAGTAATTCTAAATACTGACTTGCTGATTCTTCAAAGTGCTCTATCATTTTTTTTACTTTGTTTTTAGTATAATTTCTTTTCCTGCTGTTATATGCACGAAATTTGCTTCCATCTATTGCAACCATTTCCTTACCTATTAGATTTAATGTATTGCACAACATGCTAAACTCTCTGAATATATTTGCTAATGCCTTTTTATTATTTCTTCTAAATTCTGAAATAGTTTTATTGTGTGGCTTCAGATTGTTTATCAACCACATTAGCTCTATATTTTTCCTACATTCTTTTTCTAATTTTCTTGATGTTCTTATTCCATTGAAATATCCATATATGTATAATTTGCTCATGTCAGAGGGATTCATAGGCTTTCTTCCTGTTTCTTTTGTTTGTGCATACTGAAATCCCATTTTTACAATATCTAAACTGTTAACAAATGCATCAATTACTCTCACAGGATTATCTTCACCTATTAAATCTTCTAAACTTACAACCTGTACTTGATTTCTATCTGTTCCTTCTTCGTATCTTTGCATTTTTAACACCCCGTTTTTTCTTTAATTATACCATAAAACCATTGAAAAATCAATGGTTTTATGGTATAATTATGTTTGATATCGTAAGTGTTTTTGCGCAGTCTGACGTTCCCCGTGTCTTCCCCCGTGTCTTCCCCCGTGTCTTCCCCCGTGTCTTCCCCCGTGTCTTCCCCGTGTCTTCTTCATATGCAGCTGTCCATGATAAAAAAGATGAATTTACATCTATTTGCATTATAATATCCGACATGATATCCTTTCACTTTCTAACATATGTTAATTTTTAATAAGATATATAATATATTTTAAAAAATGAAAGAGTTATTTTGTAAGTAATTTTTTTTTGCAGTATTTTATTTTTCACCTTTATACCTTTTGTGCAATAATTTTAATTAACTCTTTAAATATTAAATAACAAAAAATATTGACAAACATAATCAATGGTGATATTATTTTAAATAAGGAACTTAGTTCCACGATTCGGAACCAAACTGGCTGATGTAAAAATATATAACTTAATATAAAATATTATTTAAAGGAGTGCATTATGGAAAAAAAATTGAGAGAAGGGAATAAAGTTTCAATTCTTACAGCAGATGAAGCAGTTAAATATATTCCCAATAATGCAACAATTGGATTTTGTGGAGCTGGTGGTGGTTTAACTGAAGCTACAACTGTTATTGAAGCACTAGCGAAAAGGTATCGAGAAACACAGAAGCCAAAAGATCTAACATATTATCATTCAACAGGACTTGGTGATCGTGGTGATAGAGGAATGTCGCCTCTTGCACAAAAAGGAATGGTAAAAAAGATAATAGGTGGACACTGGGGTCAATCTCCTAGACTAGCTGAAATGGCTGAAAGAAATGAAATCGAGGCATATAATTTTCCTCAAGGGGTTGTTACACAATTATTAAGGACAGCCGCCGCAGGCCAGCCAGGAATTTTAACTCATGTGGGCCTTGGAACATTTGCTGACCCAAGACAACAGGGTGGTAAATTAAACGAATGTACAAAAGAGGACTTGGTTAAAGTGATGGAAGTGAATGGAACGGAATGTTTGTTTTACCCAGTTATTCCTATAGATGTAGCAATTATCCGTGGTACAACAGCTGATACTGAAGGTTATATAAGTATGGAGGATGAAATTGCTTATCTTGATGCACTAGCATTAGCTCAAGCCGCTCACAATAATGGTGGAATTGTAATCGCACAGGTACAAAAACTTGTAAAAGCAAGAACTCTTCATCCTAAAAATGTACGAATTCCAGGATATTTAGTGGATGCTTTAGTAGTGGTACCAGAACAGCCTCAACTATATTCTGGTTCTATAAATAGATTTATGTCTGGAGATTATATAATGGATCCAGGTGAAGTAATTCCTCTACCGTTAAATGAACGTAAGGTTATAGCAAGACGTGCATTAATGGAAGTAAAACCAGGTAACGTAGGTAATGTAGGAGTTGGTATAGCTGATGGAATTGGTGTGGTAGCAAGAGAAGAGGGCGTTAGCGAAGAATTTACTTTAACAGTTGAAACTGGACCGATTGGTGGAGTTTCGGCTCAAGGTATTTTCTTTGGAGCTAGTGTGAATATGCAGGCAATGCTAGATATGCCAGCACAGTTCGATTTCTACGATGGTGGTGGATTGGACGTTTGCTTTTTAAGTTTTGCAGAGCTAGATCAATTTGGAAATGTAAATGTTCACAAGTTCAATGGAAAAATTATGGGGACGGGCGGGTTCGTGAATATATGTCAAAATACTAAAAAAGTTATATTCTGTGGAACTTTAACAGCCGGTGGATTGAAAGTAGCCATAGAGAATGGAAAGGTAGTTATAAAACAAGAAGGTAAGTTTAAAAAAATGATACCTCAGGTTCCAGAAATCACTTTTAATGGTAGTGATGCAATTAAAAGGGGTCAAGAAGTTTTATATATTACAGAAAGAGCTGTTTTTAGATTGACAGAAAAAGGAATGATGCTATGTGAAGTGGCTCCAGGCATGGTTGTAGAAAAGGATATAGTTTTAAAAATGGGATTTACTCCTATTATATCTAGTGAATTAACAGAAATGGACCAAAGATTATTTATTGATAGTCCAATGAATATAAAAAAAGAACTATTTAATATCTAAACTATTAAATAGTTGGACTAAAAAATTGTAACCTTTATAAACATTTTGAAAGTTTCTCAAAATAAATGCAGTAAATCGTATAAAGTTTATACCAAGAACTGTCAGTCATGTTAAATTTAGAAGCAGCATCTGATGAAGGAAGAACTCCTTTATCTGTTACTACTTAGGAATGTTTTAACTGCATAGTCAATTGACTATGACATTATTATACTAGGAGATATTAAAATGAAAGAATTAAAAGTACCGTTTGAAATTGGAGATAGTTGTACATTTACAAAAACAATAAGTGAGTCTGATGTCTATATGTTTGCGGGAATTACAGGTGATTTTAGTCAAATGCACACTAATGAAGCATTTATGAACACAACAAAATATAAAACGAGAATAGTTCATGGTGTATTGACATTTGCATTAGGTTCAACTGCTTCAACATTAATTCAAACTCAGGCAAAAGCAGAAATACCTAGTGTATCATATGGCTATGATAGATTGAGGTTTGTAAAACCAGTTTATTTTGGTGATACAGTAACAGCAACATATACCATAATTGAAATAGATAATGAAAATTTAAAATCAGTTGGTAAAGTTGAAGTAGTTAATCAAAAAGGTGAAGTAGTTGTTGTTGCAAATCATATATTAAAATTCTTCCCTCTTGACGAAGAATAATTTAGAGATTAATAATAAAATCTAAGAATAGAGGTAAGAATATGAAAATTTGTATGTTAGGTTCAGGTTCTCTAGGAAGTACAATTGGTGGTACTCTTGCAGAGGCTGGCAATGAAGTATATTTAATTGACCGATGGGAAGAGCATGTCAAAGCTATAAATGATAAGGGTTTACTATTAATTGATGGTGCACAAGATAATCATGAAAGATATATAAAAGTAAAAGCACAAACCAATTATGATAATATTGGAGAAGCGGATTTAGTAATAGTTTTAGTTAAGTCATTTGCTACTAAAAAAGCAATCGAAGAAGCTAAAGCAAGTTCAATCATTGGTGCAAATACATTAGTTATGTCTTTGCAAAATGGATTGGGCAATGAAGAAGCTATAATTGAAGTGATTGGAAAAGACCAAGTTATTGGTGGAAAAACCTATGTTGGTGGGTTGCTTTTAGAGGCGGGTAAAGTTATTGGAACAACAAAGGGTAAGTATACGTACATTGGCGAAATGGATGGAAAGGTAACTGATAGAATAAAGTATATTGCAGATGAGTTAACAAAATCAGGAATAATGACAAAAGTTCTTCCGAATATTACTGGATTAATATGGGATAAACTTTTGATAAATGTTGCAGCAGGTGCTCTTTGTGGAGTTACAAGATTACCGTATGGCGGTTTATATGACACTTACGGTCATTATGTTCACCCTGAGTTAAAACAAACTGGACTTGCTGCAATTAATGAGGGAATCACAGTAGCAAAAGCTAATGGTATTGTTCTTTCAACTGATAATGCCGAAGAAATATGGTACAAAACATCTGCTGGTTTACCAGATGGATTTAAAACATCTATCCAACAAAGCTTAGAAAAAGGCGCAGCTACTGAGATTGATTACATTAATGGTGCTGTTGTTAGATGGGGTAAAAAAAGTAATGTTCCTACCCCTGTAAATGAAACCTTAGTAGCTTGTGTGAAAGGTTTAGAGTTTTGGCAACAAAATTATTGTAATAAATAGGATGGAGTAAATTTATGGCATATACAAAAAAATCATATTTAGAACACGTTGCAGTTAAAGTAAAAGATATACATTGGTATATTGAGTTCTTTGGTAAGGCATTAGGTATGGATATAAGAGAATTGCATGGTACAAGAGAAAATCCAGAGCAGGTGTGGATCGGTGGAATGCAGTTAACTGTATCACCAGACTTTGAAGGTAGAGACTATACTAATGAAAGAGCTTGGCACATAGGAATATTTACAGAAGATTTAGAAGAGGCGCTAAAAGAAGTATACTCTTTTGAAGGAGTAAAAGAAATGCCACAGGGTAGAAACTGGTTCTCTCTACCAGATGGGTTATCAATCGAGTTGATGCAGGCTAGTGGAAATTCTATTCAAGAAATATTAAAAGTAAATCCAAGGGCTTAAAAGCTTAAAATATAATATTATAAAATAAGGAGATACAAAATGAAAAAAGTGCTTATGTTACACGGAGTAAATCACAATATGTTTGGAAAGAGAGATCCAAAACAATACGGAACAATAACTCTTGATGAAATCAACGAAAGTTTAGCAAATCTTGCTAAAGAATTGAATGTTGAAGTTGAATTTTTCCAAACAAACAGTGAAGGTAAAATGTGCGAAAGAATTCATAAAGCTTACCAAGAAGGATTTGATGCAGTTTTAATAAACGCTGGAGCATGGACTCATTACAGCTATGGTTTAAGAGACGCATTAGCTATATTGACAGTGCCAGTGTTAGAATTACACATGTCAAATGTACATGCAAGGGAAGAATTCAGACATTATTCAGTTATATCACCAATAGCTAAGGGAATAATAGTTGGATTAGGATCAGATGTTTATTTATTAGGATTAAGAGCAGCTGCTAATATAATACACAACAAAGTTAGAGTATAATTATATAATATAATGACATAAAATACTCACATTATGGTGAACAAACATATATTTCACTGTTAATGTGGGTATTTTTATTGTTTTGGATTCATTGACGGTTGAAATAATATAAGTTATAATTAAATATCAAAAGCGGTGGAGGAGTATCATGAGCGAAACACTCGAAAAAAGCGAAAGTAAAAATGTTAAAAGTATAGATAAAGCACTTGATATACTTTTATGTTTTAGTTGGGATGAAAAGGAACTTACACTTACGGAAATAGCAAGAAAAATGGGGTGGGCAAAGTCAACGACCTCTAGGCTTTTAAACACACTTTTAGATAGAGGTTTTCTGTCTAAAGATGAAGACACAAACAAATATGTTCTAGGGAGTGTTGTTTATTATTTAGGTCAAGTTGCAAGGGAAACTATTGATTTAAGAAAAATAAGCTTACCTATCTTAAAAAGTATAAATCAAAAAACTAAAGAGACGGTTCATATATATGTATATGAAGGGTTTGATAGAATTTGCTTTGAACAGGTGGAAAGTCCGCAGCTAGTTAAACAGTCTGTTAAAGTTGGTTCAAGAGAACCCATATGGGTTGGCGCAACGGGTAAGGCAATATTGGCTTTTCAGAATAAAGATGAATGGAACGAAGTAATTGAAGAAGTTAATAAATCATCACAATTAAATGAAGAAGATTTTCTAAATAATCTTAAAAGAGTAAGAAAAAATGGTTATGCAATTAGGTATGGTAAAGAAGATGATAATGTTGGATGCGTTGCAGCACCTATATTTGATATTAGGGAAACTGTTATAGGCTGCCTAGCAATTTCTACACCTGCATTTAGATTCCCTAAAGATAATGAAGAGTATATTAATCTTGTTGTAAAAGGTGCAAATGAGATATCTGAAAAGTTAGGGTATATTAAAAATAATATTGCCTTACATAAGTAACATCAATGTATTTAGTGAGTCTAATCTATATATAGTGTTATATTGGCTGAAACAGAAAACGTTGATACAATATATAGCATTCATATGTTTGTATTATTAAATAATTAAAAGAAGATAATGAGAAATTCAAAATTGACTAAAATTTTAAGCGTGCGGGTACTCTTATTGACTTTACTCCTGATAGTAATGCTATTTTAAAGGCAATGAAGGAAACTAAAGATGGTGTTGATGAAGAGTTAGCGCATCAAATAAGGCCAACCAACTTATATCTTGGCTGACCTTATAAAATATTTATATTTCCACTGTCTACTTGACAGGGGGGTACTTCATTGTACCCAGCGCATTAATTAATCTTATTCTGCTTTCGCTTTGTATTCTGCTATAACTTTTTCAGCCATGTTAGATGGCATTTCGTCATATCTCAAAAACTCCATTGTGAAACTTCCTCTTGCTTGTGTCATAGATTTCAAATCTATAGCATATGTGTACATTTCTGCTTGTGGTGCTTCTGCCATAACTTTTTGTGAACCATCTGACTGTTGTTCCATTCCGAGAATTCTTCCTCTTCTCTTGTTCATATCACCCATTATATCTCCCATATACTCATCTGGGATTTCAATTTCCACTTTAGCTATAGGTTCAAGAAGTATTGGTTTTGCTTCTGTCATACCTTTTTTAAAGGCTAAAGAAGCAGCAACTTTAAATGCCATTTCATTAGAGTCAACGTCGTGGTATGATCCATCATACAACGTAGCCTTAACATTAACAACTTTACATCCGGCTAAAACCCCTTTTTCCAGGCAATCTCTCAAACCTTTTTCAACAGCTGGTATATAGTTCCTTGGAACTGATCCGCCAAATATTTCTTCTTCAAACACAAATTCTTCTGTAGTTGGTTCAAACCTAATATGAACATCTCCATATTGACCTGCACCACCTGATTGTTTCTTATGTTTACCTTGTACGTCTGATTTACCTCTAATTGTTTCTCTATAAGCAACCTTAGGATTTGTTAATTCAACATCAACCTTAAAATTGTTTTTCAATTTACTTGCTATAACAGATAATTGAATATTACCTTGACCACCTATTACCTGCTCTTTAGTTTCAACATTTCTTTCTATTGTAAATGTTGGATCTTCTTCATTTAATTTATGAAGACCGGATCCTACCTTTTCATCATTGTCTTTTGTTTTTGCACTTATTGACATGAAATAACATGGTTTTGGAAAATTTACACCTTCATATACAATTGGATTACTTTTAGTAGAAATAGTATCCCCTGTTTTAAAATATGTTAATTTAGATGTAGCTCCTATATCTCCTGCTGTAACTTCAGAAGCCTCAACCTGATCTTTACCTCTCAGATAAAATACATTTCCAACTCTTTCTGTTTCTCTATTATTAGCATTATATATTTCTGTATCTTTTTTTAGTACACCTGATAGAACTTTGAATAAAGTAATTTTACCAACAAATGGGTCTACTACAGTTTTAAAAACAAGCGCTGATAAAGGCTGTGCCGGATCAACTTTTCTTGTTACTTCAACTCCATCGTTCATACCTTTTACTTCTTTTAAATCTTCTACACTAGGTAAGTATTCATTAACCATATGCATTATGCATTTTGTACCCATAGCTTTTGATGCTGATGCTACTACTACCGGAACTATGTCACCTACTAGTACTGCATTTTTCAAGCCATTATGAATTTCTTCATCAGTAAATTCATCACCATTAAAGAATTTTTCTAACATTTCCTCATCAGTTTCTGCAACTGATTCCATTAAAACGCCTCTTAGTTCTTCAACTTTGTCAACTAAATACTCTGGCGTATCAATTTTAATATTATCTTTTGATTCAATTAAACGGCCTTGTCTTGCAACTATATCTATATAACCTTTAAATGATTCTCCTTCACCAATAGGAAGGGCAAATGGAACTACCTTTTTACCAAATTTATCTCTTAATTCTTCAAGAAGCTTTTCAAAATTAACGTTTTCTTTATCCATCTTGTTTAGTACAATTATTCTTGGCATATTCTGTTGTTCCAGATACTTCCATGCCTTTTCAGTTCCAACCTCGATTCCTGAACTAGCGTCAACAACAATAACAGCGCCACTAGCAACACGAAGTGCTCCGTAAACCTCGCCAACGAAATCAAAATAACCAGGAGTATCAAGAAAATTAATTTTAGTATCTTCATACTCTATAGGTATAATAGATGTGCCTATTGAAACTTGTCTATCTTTTTCTTCTTTATCGAAATCAGATACTGTATTACCATCTTCAACTTTTCCCATTCGGTTTGTTACTTTTGTTATGTATAAAAGTGCTTCCGTAAGTGTTGTCTTGCCACAGTTACTGTGACCAATCAATGCAACGTTTCTAATTTTGTCAATGTTATACGTTTTCATTTACTCTTTCCTCCCAATTATTTTGTGTAATTAACATTATTTTACTATAATTTTTATGAAAAATCAATATAATTTTAATTATTAGTTTATTTAGTATTATTTATACATAAAATATAAAAATATATTTAAGAACAATACAAAATACACAGTATTTTACAAACTTTATAGGCCATGCTATGGTCCTAGCCCGGATTGTATAAATGTTTTTGCATATTTTACTTTATAATGATATAATTTCAAAAGATTACTTTGAAAGGAAGAATTAATATTATGAATGACATAATATACAATTACATAATACAAGCGGTACTTGGCGGTGCATCGGGATATATAACTAACGAGTATGCCATTAACATGCTTTTTAAAGAATATACTCCTTTAAAAATAGGTGGTGTAATAAAGAAAACAAGAAATGAATTTATAGATAACTTAAGCTCGCTTGTAGAAAATGATATTATTAATAAAAATAAGTTAAATGCTATCTTAATTGACGAATCGTTTAAATCTAAATTTGAATCTCTTACTGAGGATTTTTTTAATAATTGCCTTTATGAATCTGTTGATTCAAATTGTTTTTCTGATATTGATGGATTTAGTTCTTCTATAAAAGCATCCGGTGATTTTTTTAAAAATATATTAGATAATAACATTGTTGAAATGATCAATTTATTATTTAACAACATAAAAATCGAAGACTTTTTAACAAATGAACAATTAGAAAAAATATCTAGTTCTTTATTTGACTCAGCAAGTAATTTCATAAATGATTCAGATGTTATAAAAGATGTATCTTTGTCTTTATATAATGAATATAAAAATAATAAACTAATAAATTTACTAGATGGAACAGATAATGTAATATTCCAAATTACTGAAAATTTTGTACATATATTAAATAAAGTTATTACAGATAGCTTCAATGATAAATTGTTTAATGCTGTACAAGATATTTATATATCTTTGGAGTTAAAGGAATCTTTGTCATCTATTAAAGAAATTATATATGAAAAATCATTTAAAGACATAATTTCAATAGATGAAGAATTAAAAACTAATATAGTAAATTTATTTAATGAATACATCTACTCAACAAATGGACAGCAAACAATTTTAGAATTATGCAATTCCATATTTTCTTATGTGAAAAAATATGATAAAACACTGTTCAATTTAGCCGGCTCATCTTTTGAAATCAATTTAAAATCATATTTATTAGATAATCTACCAACCTTAACAGAAAGCATTATTAACTGGATCTATAATAACAGTAAAAACATAGACGAAATTATTGAAGCGTCAGTAGATGAGGTTATAGATGAAACTAATGGTATGAAAGGTAAACTTCTTACTACTATAAAGAATTCATATTTAAATAATTTAAGCGAAAAGTACAATATTGTACAAAAAATAATTGATTATGTTAAAAATGAAACTGAACCTGAAAAATTGAGCAATGATATCAGTTTAAGAATAATTAACTATTTAAACACTGTATCTATTAGTGAAATTCTTATTAGTGCTGAAAATAATAATATTATAACACCATCAATTGCATGTAAGTATTTAACAGAATATTTGGAAACTAATTTTGAAACAATTTTTAATGAGCTTATTAATTATATAATGAATTTAAAATTAAAAGATGTTATGCCCACTGAAATTTATTCAGCTGATATTATTAAGGAAAAAACATTAAATTTAATTGTGGATAAAATTCTTTCGTCTACAAGCATATCTGATTCTTTATGTCAAAAAATTTATAATAACTTTAATGTTTTGTTAAATAAAAATTTGGATGAACTGATGGATGAAGAAAGTATCTTGAATAATACTACATACGTTAAGGATTTCATTTATAATGTTTTAAATAATAATGATGATTACATTAAAAATAGTATTAAAGTAACAATGAAAAATAATTTAAATATAAATAAATTTCAATTATCACATGTTTATTCAAATATTCCTGATGCAATTTCAAAAGAGGTTTTAAAAAAATACAATGAAATGTCTGGTGAAATAGAAAATAAAAGTTTATCATTAGCTATTGATAAAATAAACTCAATTGAAAATCTATATAAAAACAGTTCTGAACTGCTTCGTTCTCTAATGATAACT
>SWCH01001455.1_pt1 | contig 12511 bp, 11 predicted proteins | sample 4690051 | NCBI WGS metagenome assembly SWCH01 (sample SAMN10267282, study PRJNA491770) | bioreactor metagenome | isolation source: DHS bioreactor inoculated with | place: Japan: off Shimokita Peninsula | reverse complement strand
TCTAAAAAAATATTAAAAAGCAAATTTGCTTTAATTCCATATTTTATCAGCTTCATATCAGGTTATCCGTCTGGTGCTATGATTGTTAATATTATGGCTGAAAATAAAAAGGTAAGTGCTTTAGAGGCAAATTATATTCTTACATTTACCAACAATTGCAGCTTCCAATTTATTGCAGCCGTAGTTTCTTATTCTATGCTGGGCAACTTTAACTTGTGGGTGTATATTGCCATACCACACTATTTAGGAGCAATTATTTTGAGTTTTTTGTTTAAACACAAAGAAACTAATTTATCAAAAAATATTAGATTTCAAAATAAAAGTACTCATTTTAATGAAGTTTTCAGTTCGTCAGTTTACAAGGCAATCATAAGCATTCTTACTGTAGGTGGTGTAATAGTAATCTTTTCTGTATTTTCACAATATGTAACTACAGCTCTTTTAGATAATAAAATTTTTACATCTTTAAATCCAAATATAAAAAACATAATATTTTCTCTAATAGTTGGTGCTTTAGAGATAACTAATGGTTGCAGCATAATTGCATCTTCAATGCTCCCACTGGAAATAAAACTAGTTATAATAAATTTCTTAATTAGTTTTTCAGGAATGTCAATTATTTTCCAGACCATAGCTGTAACAAATGACTTAAATTTCAACTTTATTGATTATATAAAAGCAAAGTTTATCCTAGGTGTTATTTCTGCTCTAATATGCGTGTTATTGCTAATTATTTAATGCAATTAAATATAGGGGCAAATCCCATGTATTCTATGCTATATTTGCATTACTTTTGAATTTTTGTTGATATTAATGGAAAAATTAGTTATAATAAAATTAACTTATAGATAAGGTGAATTCAAATGATAAATGTAACTTTAATAGGAACTGGTGGCATGATACCTCTTCCTAATAGATTTTTAGCATCATGTTTAATTGAATACAATGGTAAATCTATACTAATCGATTGCGGAGAAGGCTGTCAGATTTCTTTACATAAAGCTAAAGCAAGCATTAATAAAATAGAAGTTATTTTAATAACTCATTGCCATGCAGACCATATAACAGGGCTCCCCGGCTTATTACTCACTATTGGAAATCAAAGCAGAACGGAACCTTTGTACATTATGGGACCTAGGGGATCTTATAAAATAATAAACAGCTTATTGGTTGTATGCGGATATTTACCATTTGAGGTTAGAATAATAGAAATTTCAGATGATAAACCTATTCATTTTGAGCATATTGGTCTTAGTATTACATCAATACCGTTGTCACACCACATCAGCTGCTTAGGTTACAGCTTAGAATTAAAATTAAAACCTCATTTTCTTCCTGAAAAAGCTAAGAAATTAAATATACCTGTTAGCTTTTGGAGATTTCTTCACAATGGTGAAAATATTGAATTTAATAATAATACAATTACGCCCGACATGGTTTTAGGAGAAGAGAGAAATCCCATAAAAGTATCGTATATTACTGATACTAGACCAACTAAATATATAAATGAAATTGTAAAAAATTCTGATTTATTTATATGTGAAGGGATGTATGGTGATGATGAACAATATGAAAATGCTATAGAAAAAAAGCACATGCTCTTTTCCGAAGCAGCAAACATTGCCAAGGCAGCTAATGTAAAAGAATTATGGCTTACTCATTACAGTCCATCTTTAAAAAATCCCAATGACTATATGGAGAATGCTACTAAAATTTTTACAAATACATTTGCAGGTTTTGATTTAATGACAAAAAAAATAACATCAAATTAAAATGCAGAGGGTTGCCCTTCTGCATTTTATATTTTTTTCTTTAATTTTTTCAATCTAAAAAAATCTTCTCTCTCTTTTTCTTCTAAAACTTCTTGTATATATTTTACTTGTTCTTTATATTTAGGAATTTGTTTGTGTTGTAAAGCATTAGTTCTTTTTTGAGTTTTTTCTATTTCTTTTGCAAGCTTAAATATTGAATTTTCAATTTCAGCCAATTCATAAACTTTAAATCTTACATCTTTAAATTTTTCACGGGCTTCGTCAAGCGCTGAATTTGTATTATAAAATCCATATGTAGGCATGATTTTTTCATCTTTATATTTTACAGTTGGAATATCTACTCCCATAACGCTTTTTAGAAGAACATCAAAATGCTCATCAACAGGTATGCTGTATGACATATCTTCTACATTTTTTACTCCTAAAGTAATATTAGCCTTTTGCAATGCTTCATATGCTTCATTTATAACATCATATATTTCATCATGCATATTCCTTGCCTTATCAACAAATTCCATCATCTCTTTTATTAAAACATTTCTTTTTTTATCTAAAAGCTCATATCCTTTTTTAGATAAAGCTAATGACGACTTTGCTTTTATTAAATTTGATTTAGTAGGAGCAACAATAATAGCCATAACTATCTCTCCCTATTTTTTATATAGTATTTTTCAATCATTTCTGATTTCATACGATCAAGCTCGTTAACCGGTAGAAGTGATAAAACATACCAACCTAAATCTAAAGTTTCTATAATACTTCTGTTTTCATCTTTTGCTTGAGAAATAAATTTGCTTTCAAATTCACGACCAAATTTTAAATATATTTTATCTATATCACTTAAGTCATCTTCACCTATTATTTGTGCTAAACTTCTAACATCTTGAACTTTTGAATATGCAGCAAATATCTGGCTGGACAAATCTGCATGGTCTTCTCTTGTATAATCTGCACCAATACCATCCTTCATTAAACGAGACAATGATGGTAATATATCAATTGGAGGGTAAATGCTTTTTTGATTTAATTCTCTATTTAAAACTATTTGTCCTTCTGTTATAAAACCGGTTAAATCAGGTATGGGATGAGTTATATCATCATTAGGCATTGTAAGTATAGGAATAAGAGTTATTGAACCTTCACAGCTTTTTAACATTCCTGCTCTTTCGTATATAGTTGATAAATCACTGTACAAATATCCTGGATAACCCTTACGCGATGGAACTTCTTCTTTTGCAGTAGATATTTCTCTAAGTGCTTCTGCATAGCTGGTCATATCGGTTAAAATTACAAGCACATGCATATTATGTTTAAATGCTAAATATTCTGCAGCAGTCAAAGCGCATCTTGGTGTTGAAATTCTTTCAACTATAGGATTATCAGCAGTGTTTATATACATAACTACGTGATCTAAAACTCCGGCCTGTTCAAAACTCCTTTTAAAGTAATCAGCATCATCATGTCTTACTCCCATTGCTCCAAAAACAACTGCAAAATTTTCACTAGTTGCTCCTTCTATTTTAGCCTGCTTTACAATTTGTGCTGCAAGTTCGTTGTGTGCTATACCATTTCCAGAAAATATAGGTAATTTTTGCCCCCTTATTAATGTCATTAGAGAATCTATAGATGATATTCCCGTTTGTATAAAGTTTCTTGGATATTTACGAGCTACAGGGTTAATCGGCCTGCCGTTTATGTTCTGTCTATAACTAGAAACTACCTGATATGAACTATCTATTGGTTCTCCAACGCCATTAAATGCTCTGCCTAAAATATCTTTTGACAATGGGATAGTCAATGGTTCTCCCATAAATTTTACCGAAGAATTAACAGTTGAGATACCTGAAGTTCCTTCAAATACTTGGACAATAACTTTATCCCCTTCTATTTTAATAATTTTGCCTTTTCTTATTTCATCATTATCTACTTTTATATTAACTGTTTCTCCATAAGAAACATTTCCTATGCCGTCAAGAACTATGAGGGGACCTTCAACTCTTTCTAATTTCAAATATTCTTTTTTCATAATCTGCACTCCCTACTCATATTTTTGCCTTAGGTTATCATATGTCTCTATTACTTTTTTCTTTAATTCATCTAATAACTCTAATTTATCATTTGGAATATCGTATTTCATTTTTAAAATATCCTGTAAAACATCTTCACTGCGTATAGTAGAAATAGGAATTCCCATTTTAACGCATTTTATGGCATTTTCATAAAACAAATCTATAACCTGCAGCATTTTATATTGTTTATCTAAAACGACATATGTATCTTCTGGATGAAGTGCATTTTGTTGCAAAAATCCTTTTTTAATCATCCTAGCGGTTTCCAAAACAAGTGCTTGATCATTTGGCAAAACATCTTCCCCTACAAGCTGCACTATTTCATTAAGCTTTTCTTCTTCCTGCAAAAGCCTAATCATTTTATTTCTAAGCTCTATCATATCTTCTGCAACATTTTCTTTATACCAATCTTCCAGCATTGTAACATATCCACTGTAGCTTGTTAAATAATTTATAGCAGGATAATGTCTGGCATATGCTAACTTTTTATCTAAAGCTAAAAATGCTGTAACAAATCTTTTAGTATTTTCAGTAACCGGCTCAGAAAAATCTCCACCTGCCGGTGAAACTGCACCTATTATAGTTACAGAAGCTTCTTCACCATTTAAAGTTTTAACACATCCTGCTCTTTCATAAAATTCAGCTAACCTTGAAGGAAGATATGCCGGATAACCTTCTTCCGCAGGCATTTCTTCAAGTCTGCCTGAAATCTCTCTTAGTGCCTCTGCCCATCTAGATGTAGAGTCAGCCATTATTGCAACATCATATCCCATATCTCTATAGTACTCAGCCATTGTAATTCCAGTATAAATACTTGCCTCACGAGCTGCAACAGGCATATTTGACGTATTAGCTATAAGTATTGTCCTTTCCATTAATGGTCTATCTGTACGAGGATCTATTAACGCCGGAAATTCTTCTAAAACATCAGTCATTTCATTTCCACGTTCTCCACATCCAATATATACTATGATATCTGCATCACTCCATTTTGCAAATTGATGCTGGGTAACAGTTTTTCCAGTACCAAACCCTCCTGGCAACCCTACTGTTCCGCCTTTAGCAACAGGATAAAAGCTATCTATAACCCTTTGTCCTGTAATCAGCGGCTTATAAATTGGAATCCTATCCCCTATAGGTCTTGGTTTTCTTACAGGCCACTTGCATGATAAAGTCAAATTTGATTGTACACCTTTATTATTTTCTAATACAACAATGGTATCTTCTATAGTATATTTTCCATCTTCTTTAACTTCTTTTACCACTCCACTTAAATTATTAGGAACCATAAGTTTATGAAGTATGCTGGTTGTTTCTTGAACAGTGGCATAAAAATCACCTGATTTAAGCACATCTCCTACTTTAACCAAAACTGATACCTGCCATTCTTTGCTTTTATCTAAAGATAAAAGTCCTATTCCTTCAGGTATAAAATCACTGGACATCTGTTGAATCCTCAGTAATGGTCTTTGTATACCGTCAAAAATATTTCCTAACATTCCCGGTCCTAATGTTACAGAAAGCGGACTTCCTGTTGGATATATTTTTTCTCCAGCCTTTAATCCTTCCGTTTCTTCATACACTTGTACAGTTGCTACATCTTCTTCAATTGAAACTACCTCTCCAATTAGCTTTTGTTCTCCTACAGTAACCATTTCGTTAACCTTAAAAGAACTCATATTTGTACCTTTAACAACAGGTCCGTTTATAATATTAACAATTCCTTCACTATATTCCACTATTTTCACCTGCCTCTAAAGCTTCAAACAATGTTTGCATAATATATGTTTCATTTTCCTCCAAAACTGATTTTATAGTCATGTCAATTCTCAAATTACTTTGAGGAAAATCTATTATTATTCCTCCGATAATACTGTCATCAATTACTTTAAAGACAATATTTTTAAAGCTATGCTTTGAATCAATTTCCTGTCTAATTAACGAACTAAATTTCTCATTATCTTTTTTTGTCAAATATATTATTAATTCATCTCCTGTAATTGAGTTAATCTCTCGATTAAATTGAGAAATATTTTTTAGCAGGTAATTTTTATATTTTTGCGAAACAACAAATTCATTCAGGTTAGTTCTTAAATGACTCATTAATATATTAAAATATTTTTCCTTAACTTCCATACTTTCTTTTTTTATGCTTATTTTCGTTTTACTTTGAATTTCATTCCTGCCGGCTTCTACTTTTTTTCTTGCAGTTTCAACAATATTTTTTGCTTCTTTGTCTACTTCATCTTTACTTTTCTGAAGTTTCGTATTGTATTGCTCTTCAAGTTCAGCTAGCTCTTCTTGAAATTTTTTATCCATTGATTGATTTAAAAGTTTGGAAAATAGCAATAATTTTTGTTCAATTGTAACCATATTACATCACCTCATATCCGAATGCCTACAGAATCTCTTATGTAATTTGTTATAGCATCATATCCTCTAGTAGTTCCATGTCTATCTGGAATTTCTATAATAAGAGGAGTTTTGGATTTTAATTTATACTCCATAACCTCTTCTGTTGCCATATCAACTACCTTTTCTGTTAGTATTATTATTCCTATCTCATCATTTTTCATTGCGTTTTTTATAGCAATAAGAGCATTCTCTCTGTCATGTACAATCAATCCATTAATTCCTGCTAATTTCATGCCAACCCAAGTATCTCTATTATCACTTATTAAAAAGGATTTCATATATATTCTCTTTTCTTTATTATTATCTATATTTATTTTAATCTGATTTTTAAACAAATAGAATTAATATTGAAATAATCATTCCATATATTGCAATACCTTCTGCCATACCAACAAATATTAGTGTTTTACCTAAAATAGTTGAATCTTCAGAAACTGCTCCTACAGCAGAAGATCCAACAGAACCTACTGCAACCCCAGTTCCTATTGTTGCCAAACCTGTACTTAGCGCTGCTGCAATGTATTTAAATCCTTCACCTAAAGAAACACCTGCTGCAGCTTGAACTTCATTTACAGTATCTGCAAAAACATTCCCTCCAAACAAAGTTGATACAATTGCACCAAGCATTACAATTGCAAATGCAGATAGAGTTGTTAACAGTGACTTTTTAATACTTCCACTTTTTTTATTTTTCATTGCCTTATAACCATATACAATAGTTCCTATTGAAATTGATGTAGCTAATAACATTGATATAATTTGCATATCTTTAACTTCCCTTCATTTTAATTTTAATTTTTAATTTATTTTAATTACATAACTATTTACTTAATTTTATTGGACTATATTCAATTCCATCACCATTAAAATACTTACTAAACATTTCATAATATTGCAGACGTAGTCCTTGAATAAAAACAACTAAACCTTCCAGTGTTAAAATCAATACATTTCCTAAAACTAATATTATTATTTTTAATATTATATTAGTTGTCATTTCTGACATTACCAGAAATGCTAAAAACAAACCTGCATGGTTCAATGCAAATGCGCCAACACGAATAAATGAAATTGCATTGCTTAAAGCATTTAAAATTGTTTCTACACCTTCAAAAATACTTTCTGTAAAATATGAGCCAATACCACCATAAATTAAAGGTTTTTTCTTGAGTATTATATTGCTTATAGGTTCTTTTAAAATCATAATTATTAGGCTTAATAGCAAACCTATTATAGGTGCAATTATTGGCAAATTAATTACTTTAGTTATTGAAATACCAGTTAAAACTAAACTTATAAAAAACAAATAACCAGAAACTCCATTTTTTCCAAATAGGCCTTCCTCAATATCACCTTTTCTTAAGTTGTTGGCAATACCATACATAAATGATATTGTAAGAAAAACGATTCCAATCACAACACCTGCTAATAATATCATGGGTATGTTTCTAGGGTCTAACGGTTTTCCTATTAAACTTGGCAGCCATGGTAATTCCTCTTGCTCAAGTCCAAATAAACTACCATAAACAAATCCAAAAATAATTGAGCTTCCTCCTAAACGTATAAGCAAAGATCCTGCCATTTCCATTTTACTAAACTTATTGTAAAGAATAAATCCTGCAACGAGATATACTAATCCCTGTCCAATATCCCCAAACATTATGCCAAACATTAAACAAAATGTTATGGCTAAAAATGGGGTCGGGTCAATTTCATGGTAGGACGGCATACCATACATCTTTACAATTAATTCAAAAGGCCTTGCAAACCAATTATTTTTAAGTTTGGTTGGCGGTTTAACTTTTTTACCCATTTCCTTAGCTGTTTTTTCAGTTATTACAAACTTATTGGTTACTGTACCTATTGATTCTTCTACGCTGATTTTATCAGTTTCTTTTACCCAAACATTTAAAACAAATAAATTATGTCCATAATCAACCTTCTTTTCTAACTCAGAAACTTTTTTTTCAAGGATTAAAGTATTAAAAATTTTATTTAATATATATTGGTTTTCTTCTTTGTCAATTTCCAGAATATTTGATAGTTCCAATATTTCATTTTGAAGTATTTGAATTTTTTTATCAATTTGTTCAACCATTTGTGCTGAATTTCCACTTAACCCTTCTGGTATTTTAAGCTGATTCCAGTTTAATGATTTAAGAATATTTTTAGTTTCATCCCTAAATTGTTTTGGATATATAATTATGTACATATCTTCAACAGAAGCTTTTATATTCCCTAGTTTCAGTACAATAGCAGTGAGATTTTCATAATTTCTCTTCAATCTCGATTTATTTTCACTTGACAATGCTCCAATTTCATATTCAAAAAAATTCAAATCTGCAATCTTGTCAAATTCTATACTTTTGTCATGAATGCAATCAATTTTATCTCTAAATTTTGTAAGTTCTTCTATTTGTATTTTTTTGTTTTTTATTTGTTCTACCTTGTTTCCAATTTCTGATTGAATAACATTTAAGTCCCATTTAGCATCTTCCATACTATATTTATTGCCAAATAAAACTTTTTTATCTACTTTTAATTTCAATCCCAATCCATTGCATAAATCTTCGACAATTTGTTCATACTTTATGCATTCACTTTGTAAATTATCATAGTTAATTGGACTGTATATTGACGAACTAATTATATCAGATTCAAATTGATGAATAAAATAATTATTATTGTACGCATTGTTAATATCTGTATTCAGATGAACATTCTCACACAATATCAGTTGCTTTAAAATAGGGTGCATCTCTTCTAAAGATCCAACTATTTTTAGTAATACCATCTTTTCGATAGCCATCCGTTGCCTCTCCTCCGTTCATCAAAACTCATGCACCAAATAACCTTTTAGCTTTTCTTTTGGCACCTTATATTTTATTCCTTCTACAACACAAGTTAAGTCATCTATTATTATACCTAGCTTATATATATATGATATAACAGAACCTATATTATAATACTGGTTGTTTTTAAGATAATAATTCATGTTATAGTCTACTCCAATATCAGTAGTAGAATCACTTACACCTTTAAATAAATCAAAATTCATATAATTTTTAACTAAGCTTTTAAATTCTTCCTTTGTTTTTACATAGCATAAAGTTTTTAATCTGCTATATGTTATTTTTTTGCCTCCTTCTAAACTGTAAATTAGCATTTCTTCCGGAGAAATATTATAAAAACTAATAGCTCTATAAATCCATTGTATATTTTCAAGATCTATTTTAAAACCAACAATTTCCTTTACTGTTTCCATGTCTTTATCTTTAAGTTTTTCTGCCATTTTCATGAGATTTTTATATAAGACAACCTGTAATTTCATTTCAATATGAAATTCTCGTTTTACTGCATCTTCATTAGTTAATGTTTTTAACCCATGATAATAAGGAGATCCTCTTAAATTTTCAGTAAATTCAACTACACTCCTAGATGATAAAAGTTTATTATAATCCAGCTTAGTATAATTTTCAGAGTGTACAAACCTTTGTTCAATACCCTTGATATCTTCACCTCTTGATATTTCTCTTAATATCAAACTTATATCTGCTATTTCACTCTCCATCAACATAGTTATAAAAAATTCTTTATATGGTCCAGAACAATAATGCAAAACTTGTTCTATCTCAATTGTTTTGTATATACCTAAAATCGTTTCTAGACTGTCTCTATGAATATCATTATGTTCGATATTTTGAAATGCCTTTTTTATTTCAGGTTTATTTTTTAAAAAATCAGTAAATTGTTCAACTTTGGTAAAATCTAATATTTGCTCCCAATCCTCTTTTTTTAAAATATGTCCTTTCTTTGATTTAATTTTAGTGTTTATAGCTTCATATGAAATATAAGGATTCATATTATCACTCCAGTACAAATAACTTGTTAAATATTTTTTGTATTATATCATTTTCCACTTTAGTAAATCTTTTTTCCATTTCAACAGATATTCTTTTTAATTTTTCTTCTTGCAATTTCTTTTCTTTCTCTAAATTTGTTTCTATATTTTCATATATTATTTCTGCGTTTTTTTTAGCTAAAGCTATTTTTTCATTTCTATAATTAATTATATTATTTTCATACTCTTGCTTTTTCTTAATTAAAGCTTCCTCATTCTTTTTTTTATTTTCAAAAGCGACAGAGTCAACTTGTATAATTTGATTAATTATATCTTCCAAGCAAATCACTCCTATTGGTTAATTTTAGTACTATAAATAGATATTATATCACTTTCAAATTCTTTCAGCAAATTCATATCAATGAGATTAACATACATAAACTGGTAACGGCGGTCAATAATCAATATTAACTTCAATAATCTACGTTATACTACTTATATCTTTAAAATCCTGCACCACTTACAATATTTCAACCAATCTATGATAAAAAATAACATTAGTTACCTTTAAACATAAATTGATTATTTTATTCGTACTAATTATATTAACATTTTAATACATAATATTATTTAATTGATTATTAATATAAATTAGGTTAAAATATTAAAAATATATTAAAAATAGCGGGGGTTTAAAATTGATAAACAAACAAATTATTAAAGAATATCTTTTAGTTTCTATTGGAACTTTTATTGTTGCATTAGGCGTATATTATTTTTTGGTTCCTGAAAATCTTGCTGCAGGCGGAGTATCTGGTTTAGCAATTGTTATAAATAACTATCTGCCTTTATCTATTTCTGTAATAAACTCTGTGTTAAATATTTTATTGCTAGTTGTAGGTTTTATATTTATTGGCGCTGAATTTGGCGGAAAAACTATTTTTTCCGTTGTATTTTTTTCAATTTCTATGTTCTTAATGGAAAATATTTATCCTGCAACAGTCCCGGTGACTGACGAAATATTGTTAAATTTAATCTGTGGCATTGTAATATCTGCTATTGGTCTTTCATTAGTATTTAACCAAAATGCATCTACTGGCGGTACTGATATTATAGCCAAAATTTTTAATAAATATTTTAATTTAGATATGGGAACGGGATTAATGGCAGCAGATGTTGTGGTAGTAGTTTCTGCATTATTTACATATGGTCTTAAAACAGGTATTGTGGGAGCTTTTGGCTGGTTTTTAAATGGTATTGTTGTAAATTATTTTATTGATGGTTTCAATATTAAACGTGAAGTTGTAATAATAACTAAAAAACCCCAAGAAATCAAAGATTTTATATTTTCAAGTATTGAAAGAGGGGTAACTGTCTACAAAGCAGAAGGTGGTTATACTAAAGAAAATAAAAATGTTATAGTCACAACTGTATCTAAAGGTGAATATTTTATGTTAAAAAAAGAGCTGCAAAATTTAGATCCCGATGTTTTTGTTATAGTAAGAACTGTTCAAGAAGTTATTGGTTCAGGTTTCCAAAAACTATAGCAAAAAAGATTGCATATATTTAAATGCAATCTTTTTTATACTTTTATTATTTTACTTCATTTTGATTTATTAAATTTATAGCCCTATTAATTGATAAATTACTACTTTGCCATGATAAATCCATATTGCTATATATTAAATCAATATTATCAAGATAAGTATTAGCCTTGTATTTTGTTAAAACATCAACATTGTCATTATTTGAAAGCCTTATTATTTCAGGTACTGCATCAATTGATAGAGTCATTAGATAGTCTACATCTACAGTTTCTGTCTGTCCGTTAAAGTACATATCAATATTTCTTTTAGCTATGATTTTGTCAATTTGAATCACATTAAGTGATAAATAATAAATGAGTCCTATCACTAGATATCCCATAAAAATATTAAAATTAGGTTTTAAAATAAATTTAAATGTCATTAGCAATCCTATTGATTCAAATATCAAAAACAAATAAACTAAAACTCTAAGCCTTGTATATCCATATTCATTATCATAAAGCATCATTCGATAAAATGATGATATTAACATTACAAAGGTTAATAAACCTAGATACATCATAAATACTTTTGTAATTTGCGCCCATTTATATTTATTTACATAAATTTTATCTTTGAGAAAATATACAGTGATTAATATTAACCCAATATTTAATACACTTAAAAATAGTAATTCAAAAAATCCACGCCTTGCATAATCTGAATAATTTAGCCCATAGGGCAAAGTTGCTCCGGAGAACAAATATTTAAACTGAATTGCAATAAAAAGAGAATATACAATCAATATAGACAACAACAGAATATTAAAAATTATTAAATCCCCATTTACTCTTTTTATAATACTCCCATTATCATCTGAATTTGTAT
>SWCH01002514.1_pt1 | contig 12534 bp, 14 predicted proteins | sample 4690051 | NCBI WGS metagenome assembly SWCH01 (sample SAMN10267282, study PRJNA491770) | bioreactor metagenome | isolation source: DHS bioreactor inoculated with | place: Japan: off Shimokita Peninsula | reverse complement strand
GATAGCATTATCAACACTTGCTTTAGCCATATTTTTCTTTGCAGGATATAATTCAATATGGCTGATATTTGTGGCATCGGCTATACGTGCGCTTGGATCAGGAATTCAGACACCTACTGTAGGAGCATTTATACCGCAGCTCGTGCCGGAAGATAAGCTTATGAAAGTTAATGCAACAAACAGCAGTATTCAATCGCTGGTTGCACTTGCGTCTCCGATGTTAAGCGGAGCATTATTAACTTTGGCACCTATTGAAATTATATTTTTTATAGATGTTGTTACAGCGGCTCTTGCTGTTTCTATGCTGATTTTATTTTTAAAGGTACCTGCTCACAGCAAGGCACTTGAGAAACAAAAAATCAGCTATTTTGAAGATATGTTTGAAGGTGTTAAATATATTAAAAAACATGGATTTGTTAAAACTGTATTTGTGTTTTGTGCAATATATTTTATATTGATTACACCATCAGCCTTTTTAACTCCTTTACAGGTAGCCCGCAGCTTTGGTGATGATGTTTGGCGTCTGACAGCCATAGAGGTTGCATTTTCAGGTGGTATGATGCTGGGAGGTATTACTATTGCCTCATGGGGAGGGTTTAAAAACAAAGTTCACACGATGGTGATTTCTAACTTTGTTATTGCAATTTGTACCCTATCACTTGGAATAGTTCCTGTATTTTGGATTTATCTTTTTTTAATGGGGTTAATCGGATTTGCTCTTCCATTATTTAATACACCTTTTACAGTTATGCTGCAGCAGAAAGTGGAACCGAATTTTTTAGGCAGGGTATTTGGCGTTCTAAGTATGATATCGAGTTCTCTGATGCCGCTGTCTATGTTAGTATATGGACCTGTGGCTGATGTGATTAAAATAGAATGGCTTCTGATTGGCACGGGACTTTTGATGTTTGTAATGACTGCTATGATGTTTGGGAATAAAGTGCTAATAGAAGCAGGAAAGCCAGTTACACAGTAATGATGACGTATATTGGTCACATTTCAGTTTAATTTAATAGAAAAACATATTAAGCAATGGTAATGAAATTATATTTTATACCATTGCTTTTTTTATATACTAGGAAAGTTCTCCTCCTAGTATATAAAAAACGAGGATTGCAAAGGACGGGACGTCCTTGCCGTTAAGGGGGGTGCTCAGTAAAAATGCTTAGTACTAAGCATTTTTACGCCGAAGGGGGACATAGGTCCCCCTAGCGGAAGTTGCGTAGCAACTTTTTTTACAATATAAACTAAAATATATATGTGAACAGGAAATAACAAATTCTATTGACATTATAATTGGTAACGTATATCCTTAAGGAAACACTTGTTAAATAAATGGAATTATTTAAATTATGAAAGTAGCATAGTATTTAACAATGTTTTAGTATTTTTTAGTAATAAAGGTGGTAATTACTATTGCATTGTTATGTGTTTTAACATAATAAAGAAAGGAATGAAAATTAAATATGAATCAAAAACATCTAGGTTTCATTAGTTCTGGTTTATGGGATTTACACTTTTTATTTCTTTGTTTCTAATATATAAATTTCCTAATATAAGGTTCTATTTAGCTGAATTATTTATTATTTTGAATACTATTAAAGATATTATTATGCATAAATTGGGGTATACTTTTAGGGATATTGGAATTAAAAAAATGCTTATTGCTGACATCATTCTATTTATACTTTTTGTATCTTATCACGTTTGGATTAATATTTTTTAACACAGCTATTATTAAAATTAAAATGCTTTAAAAATAATCTGGTTTGGTATAGTAAGTATTTTGCTAATAATATATTTGAAAATTCTAAAAAAAATGAAAAATAAGTATTGACTCTTACCTTAGGTAAGGCATTATTATTGAATTATTTCTTTAATCTCTTATTAAAATAATAAAATTATTGGTTAAAACTCTTAAATCAGGGTATTTATAAAGTACAATAAAAATTAGGAGGAACACATGAAAATATATGATTTTACAGTAAAAGACATACAAGATAAAGATTTTTCTTTATCAGAATATAAAGGCAAGGTATTGCTAGTAATAAATGGTGCTACAGGATGTGGATTCACACCTCAATACGATGGTCTTCAAAAACTTTATGAAAAATATAATTCCAAAGGCTTTGAAATCTTGGATTTTCCAAGCAATCAATTTTTAGAACAAGCGCCGGGCACAAATGAAGAAATAGTTGGATTTTGTAAATTAAGCTTTGGTGTAGAATTTAAACAATTTGCTAAAATTGAAGTAAATGGAGAAAATGAAGAACCGTTATATAAATATTTGAAATCTACTGTCAATGAAACAAAAAATGATGGTACAGATGGATTTTATGAAAAAGTTAAAGGTTATACGCCGGGAATTACTGAAAAAGATATAAGATGGAACTTTACTAAGTTTTTAATAGATGGTAATGGAACTGTGGTAGCAAGATTTGCACCAACAGTTACACCTGAAGAAATAGAAAAATATGTGATAGAGTTGCTTCAAAAAAATAATGATGACAATGATACGGAAACAGTATGCTCTTCTGATTTTTCCAAAGGGTGCATCTAAAAAATAAGTGTTGATAATGTGATATCATGATATCACATTGTCATAAGTTTTAGAATTACAAATTATAGCCGCATAAAGAGATGTATTTTCTATGTTGCGGCTTTTTTATGTTATGGCGAAATTTTTTTTGTTTGTAACTGGAAAATATTTGAATAATATATTTTAAATTTTATATGATTTGTGATATAATAAATACACAGAGGAAACAAAGGCATATGCCTTTGTCTTGATGTATTTATTGAATCGTTGTGAAGCAAGCCGTTATCTGGCTTGCCTGATGATATAATAAATACACAGAGGAAACAAAGGCATGAGCCTTTGTCTTGATGTATTTATTGAATCGTTGTGAAGCAAGCCGTTATCTGGCTTGCCTGATGATATATTGATTGTGCTGATTTAAAAATGGAGGAAAAATGAATAACGATATATTACATGAAAAAATTTTACAAATAGTTCAAGATAAATTAACTTGCTCTGCACACAATTTAGACCATGTTATGAGGGTACATAATCTATGTATATTGCTTGCAAAATATGAAGAGAATGTTGATTTGGAAATTCTCATTCCTGCAGCCTTATTACATGATATAGCAAGAGTAGAAGAAAGCGAAGATAAAACAGGTAAAACTGATCATGCTGTGTTGGGCGGTGAAATTGCAGCAGACATATTAAAAACATTGGGATATGATGATTTAAAAATTGAGAAAATAAAGCACTGTATTATAACACATAGATTTAGAACAGGTAATGAGCCTGAAACTATAGAAGCAAAAATACTCTTTGATGCGGATAAACTTGATGCAATAGGTGCAGTAGGAATTGCACGTTCATTTATGTTATCAGGTCAGTATGGACAAAGGTTAGTGTTAAACAAATCAATTGACAAGTATTTAGTAGACAATACTGTTGAAAATGGAAGAATTAAAGACAATTCAAAGCACACACCTTTTATTGAATATGAAATAAAATACAAAAAGATTCCTGATAAATTATATACAAAGAAAGCCAAAGAAATTGGCAATGAGAGGCTTAAATTTATGGGCGAATTCTTTGATAGATTAAAATCAGAAGTAGAAGGTATGTAATAAAACAAATTACAATATTTGTATTTTGACATATTGCAGTAAAATGTTGTAAATTTAGAATGAAAAATAAAATATAAAAATAAAGGAGATGTAAATATGTCAGAAGAATTTATTAATGATGATAAAGAAGTATTGCTTTTATCTGATTTAAGTGATATTGATGCAAAAATTATTATTTCAATGCTCGAATCATACGGTATACCGGTTATGAAAAAAAATAAAGGTTCTGGTGGAATCATGGAGGTTTACTTCGGTTCTAATAATTTCGGAATAGATTTATATGTTCCGTCTAAAATGTTGAATAAATCACTTGAATTAATAAATTCAGATCCTGTAGAATATGATGAAATTAATAAAAGTGATGAGATTGAAGAATAACAAATGTAGTTTATCAAGACTTTTGATAAGTACATATAAATAACGAATTAAAGGCGGGAAATAAGTTTGATACTACATATGTAGTAGACCTTGTCTATGAAGGAGAAAAAATGCAGTTTACTCAGAGCTTTTTATTAGTTTCATCATCCATGTTTTTTTTGTTTATAGTATTTTATTCTTTAATGCACAGAAGTGTTGCAGGTGCATACCAATTGGCAGCACTGATGCTTGCTGCTATTATATGGTCAATGGGTTCATATTTTGAGTTGTATTCTTCAACGTTTCAATATAAGCTTTTTTGGAGAAATATTCAGCAGATTGGTGTGTTTGCAGTTCCCATAATAACCATGCATTTTGCCATGGTATATACAATGAATGATAAAATGAAAAAATATGTATATTTAGTGACATTAGTTCCTTTAGTTTCAGTGCTGCTAATATTTACTGATGAATATCATCATATAATGAGAACATATTGTACTGTGGAAAACAGCCTTTTATTTGGTCCGACTTTGGTAGTTCATTCGACTACTATAGGGTCACTTCTCGTTGCATTTAATTTCTTTTTACCTATTGTTTCTATTATTATTCTTTTAGAATTTAGAATGAGAGTTTCTGCCAGATTTAGAAAACAGGTTTCAATGATTATTATAAGTTTTTTATTAACTTTTGTGGTATCGTGGATAAAAATGGCGATTTTAGTGCAAATGGGTATCTATATATGCATTTCAGTTTTATATATACCTAGTGCTTTTATATTATTCTACAGCCTTTTTAAATATAAGTTTTTTTCGCTTTCACCGATTGCTAGGGATAAAGTTTTTGAAGTAATAAGCCAGGGCATATTGGTAGCAGATCAAGATGGATATATTGTAGAAATAAATTCATATGCACAAAATTTATTATCTGAATATACAGGTTTTGTTGAACCTTGCAAGGCTTTGATAGGTTCTAAAATTAGTAATATTCTCAGTTTCTTACCTGAATTTAATGAGCTGCTCGATATGCATAAGGAAACTTCTAAAGAAATAGAGATTAATAAAAAAATAGGTAAAAAATATCTTTTATTAAATTTCTATCCGCTTCGAAATTTTGGAAAAGATATAATTGGTGCTGTTTGGATTTTAAATGATATAACATCCCAAAAATTATATGAACTTTCATTAAAAGAAAGAGCTGACAAGGATGGATTAACTCAGTTGCTGAACAGAGCCGGCTTTCAGAATGCATATGAAAAAGAGAAACATAAATTATACGGAAATAATTTGACTGTCTCTGTACTTATGATTGATTTGGATCATTTTAAAAACATAAACGACACTTATGGACATATAAATGGAGACAGAGTTCTTTTGCATTTCTCTAATTTGATTAAAAAATCATTGAAAAATGAAGATATAATAGGACGAATAGGTGGTGAAGAATTTGCTGCAATCATTTCTGGCGTCAATAAAGAAGAGGCATATAATATTTCGGAAAGAATCAGAAGAAAAATAGCTTGCAGCAAAGTATTATTGTTAGATGGTGAATCTATTCAATATACAATCAGTATCGGAATTACCGATAATGATGACATAAATAAAAGCTTAAACGAGCTTCTTCATGAAGCAGATAGGGCACTTTATCAGGCAAAGGAAAAATCACGAAATTGTTCAGTTGTTTGTTAAAGTGTGGCATCGACAAGTGGATAGCGGTAAAGTTAAGTCCCTATCCTATTGTCTGATATTCTATTGTTCGTTGAAGTATTTAATCAATCCTGTATAAATTGCCCAAGCGATTTTTTCCTGATATTCATCAGTAACTAGTCTTTTTTCTTCCTCGGTATTAGACAGAAAACCACACTCAATAAGTATCATAGGTATAGTCGAATTATCCATAATTCTTATATCCTTTTTTACCTGAGGAACTCTGTTGTTATTCTTATCCAGTATTTCTTTCAAATTATCCTGCAGCATTTCTGCTGCTATTTTGCTTGCTTCACAGTTTTTTTTGTAAAAAACATGTGCTCCGTAATATTGTTTTTGTGGAAATGAATTGAGGTGAATAGATATAGCCAAATCAGCATTTGAATTATTGATGGCTTTAACTCTGTTATTTAAATCTTCATTCTTTTTAGCCCTAATCGTGGAAGATTTTTCTGTATACAGTCCGGTATCATCATATCTAGTCATTTCCACTTCAAAACCTCCACCTTCTAAGAATTTCATAAGTTTAGTGGATATTTCCAAATTTAAAGGAGCTTCGGCTACTTTTAAATCTCCGGATGTCCCGGGGTCAACTCCGCCATGCCCGGGGTCAATTAATATTTTTATTTTTTTATTATTTACAGCTTCGTTTGAAGCATCTATTATTGTTTCAGTAGATTTTGTGAGTATACCGTATACAGTCATTAAAATCATAATGATGACAGCTATTAAAAATATTGCATTTACTCTTTTAAATACTTTTTCCATAAGTAGCCCCCTAAATTTATTATCTTATATAATTTTATGAGAGTTTCACTGTATAATAACTAAAAATAAATAAAAATCTAAATTTTATTTATGCAGCTGAATATTTAAGAAATGTCCCACCTGACACCAGAATTTTGATGTAGAGTTTAATCGGTTAGGTAAGTAGAGTTGTTATTGGGTAAATTTAGGCTGCATTTGGAAAATTAAACTATGATAATTTGATAAGATTGAATTTAATTTGTTATTGGGAGATAAGAAAATAACACCAAAGTAAAAAAACACTTGATTTTATCGAATATCGATATTATAATAAAAGTAAATATCGATATTCGATAGGGTGGTAAAAAGTTGGCTAGAGAAAAATTTAGAACATTAACAGAACAAATGTTTTACACGCTGCTTTGTTTTCAAAACGAATGCTGTGGTGTAGATATCATGGAAAAAACTAAAGAAATCACGAAGGGAAGAGTATGTATTGGCCCCGGAACAATTTACAATTTGATTGAGCAGTTTTTGGATGCAGGATTGATTTGCAGCATGGGAGTTGAAGGACGTCGTATAAGCTACATACTCACAGAAAAAGGGAAAAAAACTTTAGAAGAGGAATACAATCGACTAAAAAAGCAGATTGATGATTACGATAGTTGGGGAGGTTAAAATGGGTGATGATAAGTACCAGCTCTTAATATTTCCATATCTGACAATATATGATTATAAGAGCATCGAAGACAATTTAACTGCAATGGCAGCTAAAGGCTGGAGGACTGAAAGTATAGGTGCATTTTTATGGAAATTTAAGAAGTCAGAACCATCAAATAAAAAATTTTCTGTTCTCTTTACAAGTAGTACTTCAGAATATGAATCAGTATCCGCAGAAAAGCAAAGATTGCTAGAAGAGCTTTGCGTCAAAGGCGGCTGGGAAAAAGAGTTTGAATGGAAACAAATGCAAATATTTTGTGCCGATCAGGAAACGGTACCATTGGAAACCGATGAAGCAATCAGGTTGGAAAATATACATCGAAATATGAAAAAAACTTTTATACCAAACTGGATTAGATTATTATTATTTATGCTGTTTCTCGCATTTTCTAGTGGTATGAAATACTTTGGTTACTTCCCTTATAGAGATGAAAAAACAATTTGGGCTTTTCTGATCACGCTGTATAGTGCTTTTATAGCAGGGTTCACTATATTAGGATATCTGTTTTGGTTGAAGGTTTCAAGAAAAAAGATATCCGAAGGAGGAACATGCGCAAGTACTGCATGGTATCGCAGGTTTTTAATTGTTCTAGTGATTGGATTTCTGGCAACCTCTATCGGGAGTTTCATGGATGCAAAAATACAAATTGGAGAAGGTCTTATATTTTATATAATTAGTTGCATGATTGCAGTCTTAGCTGCAGTCTCATTTATTAATCTTTCTTTCCAGTTTCTTAAGAAAAAAGAGTGGTCATCTCGCATCAAAGCAATATTATACAGTATAGTTACAATAATATTGATAGTTGGAGTTGCTGTTATAATGCACATAATAGAGGCTATTATATAAAAATAGGATTTGAAATGTATTTACAAGGTATAGGTCAGAGTTAACGAAGGACAGTTCATAGGAAAAACCGTCTCCCATGACATTATAAAAGAAGACAATATCCAATACAAACAAACAAAACCATTGAAAATATAATCAATGGTTTTGTTGTGTTAAATATGAAGAGAAGTTATACCCATTCCCAATCAGTAAGCCATATACCATAAGTAATAGACCATAAGCGTTTCTGCAGTTTCCCGTCTACAACCCGGTATCTCCATTCTGTTTGTTCTGCTTGTATAACTGAGCCGCCATCTTCGGTATAGCTTGCTTTTTCTGCCGCAAATACAGCATATTCATGACCGAAAGCTGTGCTCAGGCACATTAAGAGCAAGACAGTTGCGGAACAACGGATTAAAAGATTTTTTAGTTTCAATAAATTCACCTCCATTCTAATGTACATTTATTATTTAATAGGTAACGAAGAAAATGGTTCTACATCTATTTTCTCTATATCACATCTGTATGTATCGTCTGTGTATAAGGAGTAAGTTCCATCTTCGCTAATTGTCAGATATGAATTTTCCGGAGTAATTGAAAAGGTCTCTTCGTAACCTGCTTCAGTTGTTGGATAGTACATCGGCTGTATAACAACCTTAGAACGGACGCGGGAAGGACGCGGGGACGTTTCGAAGGACGCGGGGAAGGACGCGGGGACGTTTCGAAGAAGGACGCGGAAGGACGCGGGGAAGGACGCGGGGACGTTTCAACTGTCCAGCAATCATGAATTTTTATGGAGATTATTGGGTTGACGTTGCTGCAAAAAATGTTATAATAATAGTAAGCTATATTGAAGATTCAAGCATAATTATAATAAAATAATTTGTTATAAAAATGAGGTGCTATATGCCTAGGCAAGCAAGGTTGAAAAGCATTACTGGAATATATCATATTATGCTTAGAGGAATTGACAAACGGGATATATTTTTAGATAGTGAGGATAAATTAAAGTTTTTGGAAAGCGTTGAAAGAGCAAAAGAAAAAGGTAATTTTAAAGTTTTAGGTTATTGCCTGATGGATAACCATATTCACATGCTGCTGAAAGAAGATGAAGAGATAGGAACAAGTATTAAGCGTATAACAGTAAGTTATGTTGGATGGCATAATAAAAAACATGATAGAATCGGGCATTTGTTTCAGAATAGGTATAAGAGCGAGCCTGTAGATACTGAAGAATATTTGCTTACAGTTTTAAGATACATTCATCAAAATCCTGTAAAAGCAAAAATAGTAGCGAATGCAGAAGATTATAGATGGAGCAGTTATGGACATTACTATTTATATTATAATGGACAAAAAACCATTATAGATGGAACGCTATTAAAAAGTTATTTTAGTACATTTGAGGAATTCAGCAGATATATGAATATGAGCAATGATGATGAGTGCTTGGAAACAAAGGTAGTAATGTATAATAGTGATGATGATTTGATAAAAATAATACATAGTAAATACAAGGTTATAAATCTGACTAAATTACCTTTAAATGAAAAGAAAGAAATTATTAAGAATATTTACCGTAGGGAGAATACCAGTATCCGGCAATTAGGCAGGATTTTTGGCCTTGGAAAGACAAGGGTTGAGAATGCAGTCAAAAAGGACAGCTGAAACGTCCCCCACGTCCGCGTCCCCCACGTCCGCGTTCCCCACGTCCGATAGGAGGCTTTATGTACTCAATAAATTTGGCTAAAATAACTATAGATGAGTTTGAAAAAACTTTGCTTACTATGCACATTTTACCTTCCCAACGAATTATACTAAAAGAACTTTCCATAAATATGCAGAAACTTAAAAACAAAGGATTTTCAAACTTACATGAGCTGCAAATTTTACTTAAAAAGAAAAAGGACTATGATTATATATCAGAAGATATAAATATAGATAAAGAATTTCTTACAATACTTAATAGAATGATTAATAGTTATGTTGTTAAAGTTTCTCCTTTGCATAAACTAAATATTTTTACATGTGACGAATTAATGGAACTTACTAAAGAAACGATTACAAATACTAAAAAATTTTATGAAACTTTTAAAGATGCAGAGCAAAGGTTGTTTTTATCTAAAACGCTGTGCATTTCTATTGATAAATTAGAATATGCATTGCATATTGTAGATTTGCTTAGAATAAATGGAGTTGGAGTTGAATATGCAAAAGCACTTTATGATATAGGAATAAAAAGTATTGATGATTATAATAACACACCATCAAAAGTAATACTTAATAATATTAATGAATACAACAAAAATTATATGCATTCCAAAGCGACACTTGGAATATCTGATATAGATTATTGCCGGCGTTTTTGTGAAAAGTTAGATTGTGATATTGAATATAATATTTGAAATTAAGATATTAAGTATGGACGTGGACGCATGGATGTTTCAACCGTCTTGGACGCGCGGTGGGACGCTTCAACTGTCCAACCATCATGAATGTTTATAGAAGTAATTTTAAAGTTTTAGGTTATTGCCTGATGGATAACCATATTCACATGCTGCTGAAAGAAGAGTGCAAACATGTAGTTTAATTAGCATAGCTACGTTTGACTTTATATTACCAGGGGGAATCATGAAGTACATAATTAAGTCTATTAAAAAGTATAAGATATATGCATTATTTGTCAGCTTGATTTGTCTGTTGTCTCCCTTTGCTACAGTTTTTACATCTAATGCAATGGGGGAGCTTACAGCGCATTTTGCTGAATCAGGGCTGAATAATTTTAGCAATCTAATAGTCGTCACTATCGCTCTCTATTTATTGGAGGTGTTTTTAGAATATTTGTTTTTAATGGGCTGCGGAAAAATGAAGGCCTATACATATTCTGCTATTCAAAGAAAATCTTATGAGAAGCTTGCGAATTTACCAATGGATAATCCCATAATGTCTAGTACAGGCGACATTTATAACCGAATATCAAATGATACTACAGAGCTTGTGGAATTTTTGTCTGAAACCGCTCCTACTATACTGCAGCAAAGCTTTCAACTCATAATTACTTTATCTTATCTCTTTTTGCTGGATAAGAGAGTTACCGCAGTATATTTTATTGTAGTCTTAATTTCTGTTATGTTACAGGCAATCATCAGTAGAGTAATGAAAAAAGCGGGAGCAAAGGTAAAACGCTGCGAAGTAGATATGAATACACGGATTAATGACGTGCTCAGAAATAGAATAGTAGTTAAGAGCTACAATGCTGATGATTTTTTACAAAATCTATGCGAAGAAAGAAGCATAGAATATGCAAAAGCAAAAATAAACTTTAGCTTATTGTCAATGCCACTAAAAATTGTGGGTATTTTATGCGGAATGAGTTGCTTTTGAACGACATGCATTTACGGTCTATATTTCATTCCAAAGGGGCTGATGGAGATCAGCACCTTTATGTCTATTTTCTATCTTTGTCAAAAAGTCGTTCCAAAGCAGCTACATTATGTGGATTTGTTGATAGAAGCCGTTAAAATTAAACCTTCTGCAGACAGAATAGCTGAATTGTGGCAGGAAAGAAATGAAAATGAACAAGGACCAGAACAAACTAAATTAATTGATGGAAGCAGCATAAAACTAATGGAAGTCAGCTATCGTTATTTTGGAGAAGCTCAGTGGGCTTTAAGAGATATTTCTTTTGAAATTGAGCCGGGAAAAAAAGTAGCTTTCATTGGAGAGAATGGTTGTGGAAAATCCACTGTTTTAAAACTAATCGCGGGACTGCTTTCTCCACAGGCGGGGTCTATAGAAAGAGTAGAAGCTGTCATAACTGCTCAGTTTCCTTATCTTTTTTTAGATACCATAAGGAATAATATTTTATACGGGAAGGCTCATTCATCAAAAGAAGCTATGGAAGACAATTTTTCAAATGCTTGCGAGTATGCGGAGATATCAACTTTTACTGACATATTAGACTGTGGCTTGGATACTGAGCTTATAGAAAATGGGGGAAACTTAAGCGGCGGGCAAAGGCAACGCATTGCTGTAGCACGGACACTTTACAGCAAATCCAACATTCTACTCTTTGACGAATCCATGTCTGCATTAGATGCAGATACATCTAAAAAGCTGATAAAAAATATTTTATTGAATACACCAAAAACGACAATAATTATGGTATTGCACCAGATGGAATTGTTGCAGTTTTTTGATGAAATTTTTATGTTCGACAAGGGGCGGCTTGTCTTTAATGGTACCTATGAAGCCTTGAAAAAAAGCGGGCTATATTCAACTACAACTATGGAAGAGGAGGAAGCTTTATGAAAAAAGATTCTCCATTTGCATTATATGGCAGGCTGGTAAAAGAAAGTAAAAATCAAATCCCTTTGTTTGTTTTGTGTACATTAATAAGTGGGTCAGCTTTTTTCTTAATATTTTCATCTGTAGGAGTTTTGCTAACCCAAGTTGTTTCCATGGCTACAAATGAGGCAGGAACTGAAAGCATGAAGAAAGTTGTGGCTTATTTGTTGGCTATCGTGGCATTTG
>SWCH01001316.1_pt1 | contig 12608 bp, 11 predicted proteins | sample 4690051 | NCBI WGS metagenome assembly SWCH01 (sample SAMN10267282, study PRJNA491770) | bioreactor metagenome | isolation source: DHS bioreactor inoculated with | place: Japan: off Shimokita Peninsula | reverse complement strand
TTTTCTCTAAGCTCAATAAGTTTTTCATTTGGCAATTTTGTTACCTCCTACTTTATTTATTTCAATGTATAATTTAAAATGACATACATATAAAATATACAATTTCGTTAGTAAAGTCAACCCTTTTTATTAAATTGCAAGACACTTTTATTATTCTGCATAATTTAATTATCTCTTAATACCAATTTACTTTTTTCTTTAACATTTCTGTAATAAAATGTACAAGTTAATTTTATTCTGCAAGTTTGATTTTTGTTCCCGTCTTGATTTTTTGTTAATATCTATATATTGTCAATTCAAAATAAGCAAAATGCTTTTTATTGCATATATTAAATAATATGTAGTAAACCTAAATATGGAAGGAGCGGTTAATTTAATGTATAACTATAGTCCGTTTAATAATTCATGCATAAAAAAATATGATAATATGAACAATGCCAGTAAACCATATCGTGCTCTAAACATGATTGTACAAAAATCTGAAGTGTCCAATCAAAATGAAAATATAAACAACAATGTTCCACGCGCCCAAGAAAATAATCAAATAGAAGAAGCACCAGATACTGTAACCCCACCAGATGCTGCAACTCCACCAGATGCTGCAACTCCACCGGATGTTGAAACTACACCGGATGCTGATACTCCACCGGATACTGAAGAGTTACCAATACTCGAAGAAACACCAATTTCACAAATAGAAGGTGATATTGAAACAGGGTACATATCTGTTGGTGTTTTCACTGCACTTCAGGCTCTGCCAGTACCCGATGCGGTTGTAACAATATATCTATTTAATACGGAGGGTGAAGAGGAACCTCTCTACATTTTAGTAACAGATGAAAATGGCAGAATTCCTGATGTAGAACTTCCCGTTTCATATAATCCAGAGGATCCGTTTTCAAGTTCAGAATATTATTTTACACAATACAATTTGAGAGTTCAAGCAATAAACTACTACACAGTCAACATCCTCGATGTTCGGGTTTTTCCTGACATAACTACTGTTTACAAAATAGATTTAATTCCGGTAATGGCCGGAACAACAAGAGAGCCTGAACAAACAATTGTTATTCCTCCAAGTCCAATAGATGAATCAAATGAATAATAAGTGAGGTGATTATTAATGAGTATATCAATTCCAGGACTAACAACTGTACAAATTCCAGAAACAATTACTGTTCATTTAGGTGCGCCTGATGAGCCTGCACAAAATGTGACAGTACCTTTTATAGATTATATTAAGAATGTTGCCTCTAGTGAACTGTATCCAACATGGCCTGAAAGTGCACTAAGAGCTAATATATATGCCATCGTTTCAATTACTTTAAACAGAGTTTTCACTGAATGGTATCGAAGTAGGGGTTATGATTTCGATATAACAAACTCAACACAGTTCGACCAGTATTTTGTTAAAGATAGAGGTATTTTTGATAATATCAGCGATATAGTTGATGAAGTTTTTAATGACTATGTGGTAAGACAGGGACAGCTGCAACCTCTGTATGCACAATACTGTGATGGTAGAATATCACAATGTGAAGGTATGTACCAGTGGGGAACTGTAAATTTGGCTAAAGAAGGTTATGTTCCTTATGAAATCCTTCAGTACTATTATGGTGATGATATTGATATTGTTCAAGATGCACCTATTGGAGAAGTTATAGAAACATATCCAGGCACTCCGCTAGGATTAGGTGATAGCGGTCCTTATGTTTTATTAGCTCAAATAATGTTAAACACAATATCAATAAACTATCCAGCAATTCCTAAAATTTATCCTGTTGATGGGAATTTTAATTCTTCTACTGAGGCTGCAGTAAGAGAATTTCAAACAATATTTAGCATCACTCCTACGGGAGTCATAGATAAGGGAACCTGGTATAAAATAAGAAATATTTACACTGCTGTAAGGAAATTAGCTGAATTAACATCTCAAGGTATATTAATAAGTGATATTCCAAGTGAGCTTCCAGCTGATTTAAGTACTGTAGTACCTAGGGTACAGTTAGTACAATATTTTTTGAATGTTTTATCCGCATTTTATAATACAATTCCAGCAGTCGATATAGATGGAATATTAGGTCCTCAAACAAGGCAATCAATAATAGCATTTCAAGAAACTGTAGGAATACCAGTAACAGGATTGATAGATGATCAAACATGGACTGCTATGTATAATAGTGTAGCAGGAATTTTAAACACATTACCGCCATCGGCAATTGCACTGCCAAGCTTATTATATCAAAATATACCATATCAATTAGGCTCTGAGGGACCGGGTGTCTATATAATCCAGCAATATTTGTCTTATATTTCTACATTTTTGACAGATATACCAGAAGTTACACCAGATGGAGAATTTGGTCCTAATACGCAAGCAGCTGTTATTGCATTTCAAAATAGATTTGGGCTTACACCAGATGGTATAGTAGGTCAAAGCACATGGGATAGAATAGTTGAAGTATATCGAGATTTAAGATTCGGCGAAAGAACAATAATTGCACAAAATAAAGCAAGGTAAAACAAGGGGGAGTTAAAATGTCAATACACATACCTGGTGTTACATATGCAAATATAGTTGACGAAATAGTGGTTCACCTTGGTAATCCTGACGAACCAGCGGAAAATATAACCATTAATTTCGTAGATTATATAAAAAATGTTGCCTCCAGTGAACTATATCCTACTTGGCCCGAAGAAGCGCTAAGAGCTAATATATATGCCATTGTATCAATTGCACTAAACAGAATATTCACTCAGTGGTACAGAGCTCAAGGATACAATTTTGATATAACAAATTCAACTCAATATGATCAAGCCTTTGTTAATAACAGAGGAACTTTTGAAAATGTAGATGAAATAGTAAATGAAATATTTGGTGAGTATATAAGAAGAGAAGGCAATATTGAGCCCCTTTTTGCTCAATACTGTGACGGACGTATATCTCAATGTGATGGTATGTATCAGTGGGGCAGCGTTGATTTAGCTAACCAAGGCTACACCCCACTGGAAATTTTACAGTATTATTATGGAGATGATATTGAGATCGTAGAAGATGCACCACTTGAAGAACCTGTTCGCAATTTTAGGGATTCACCTATAAGTGTTGGCGATTCTGGAATAGATGTTTTAATATTGCAATATAGGTTAAATAGAATTTCAAACAATTTTCCTGCAATACCTGAGATACCTTCTTTAACAGGGTATTTTGGCAACTTCACAGAAGATGCTGTAATTCAATTTCAAAAAATATTTAAATTAAACCCTACAGGTGTTGTAGATAAGGGAACATGGTATGAAATATTACACATATTTAACGCTGTTACAAGGATATCTGAATTAGCTTCAAGAGGACTTATGCAAGAAAATATATCCAGACAATTCTCAGGAATTTTAGTAGAAGGTGAAACAGTACCTCGAATCCTGCTGCTTCAATATTTTATAAACCTGTTATCTTCTTTTTATGCATCTATTCCTTCAGTTGTAATTGACGGTTATTTTGGTCCTGAAACAAGAACTGCTATATTAGAATTTCAACAAACTATGGGTTTACCAATGACAGGATTAGTGGACAGAACAACATGGGATATTCTATTCCGCAGTGTTTTAGGTATTGTTACAACAATTCCTCCTTCCATACTATCCGTTCCACCTTCATTATTAGATATTATGTATTATCCGGGAATAGACTATGAACGCGGAATGGGAACTGAGCAACCAGGAGTATTTGTAATACAAGAACTATTAGCTTATATTTCTTCTCAAATAAGTGACATAACTTATGTACCATACAACCTTATTGATGGAGTGTTTGGTCCAATTACCGAATCTGCTGTAATTACATTCCAAGAATATTTTGGACTTGAACCTAATGGAATTGTAGATGAAACAACATGGAATAAGTTAGTAGAAGTATACCGTGACCTTAGATATGGTGAATCAGAATCGTAACTAAAATTATAAATTAATTAATGTAATTAAATTAAAAATAATAATTAATATTATGGAGGTAAAGAATGAGTGAAATACATGATGTTCTAAATATTAACCCTATTAGAGAAATGCAAATTTATTTAAGAGAAATTTCAAAGTATGCTCCAGAAATAATTATAGAACATACAGATGGTATATTTGATTCCGAAACAAAGGAGGCAGTGGTTAATTTTCAAAAGATGTACGGACTTTCACCTACTGGAACAGTTGACCTAGCTACATGGAATAAATTAATATATGAATATAATAAAATAGCAAACAAAGATAATATTCCCAATAAATTTGATTGTTTTCCTAGCAATGTTACAGAAATAAAGCCAGGTGATGAAAAACCTATAGTATATATAATACAAATTTTAATTAATAACTTCAATAACAAATATAAAAATTTTGATAATGTTAATGTTACAGGAATATATGATGAAGCAACAGAAGCAGCTGTTAAAAAATTTCAATCTATAAACAAATTACCTATTACAGGTATAGTAGATATAAAAACTTGGAATTCTTTGACCGCTATAAACAATGTATGCAGGCTTCATGATGAATAAATAATATAAATTTAAATTGTTACTTTATAATTACAATTTGTTAGTTTTTCAGTGATTAATTGCTGAAAAACTTTTTTATATACTAGGAAAGTTCTCCTCCTAGTATATAAAAAACGAGGATTGCAAAGGACGGGACGTCCTTAACCTTAAGGGGGGTGCTCAGTATAAATGCTTAGTGCTAAGCATTTACGCCGAAGGGGGACATAGGTCCCCCTAATAGTAAAACTTTTAAGAAAAATTTATTATAACCTATTGACAAATTATAGTGATTTGTTACAATATATTTAGCACTCATTAGCCGAGAGTGCTAACAACGATTTATAGAGATATTATAAATACTAAACAATTATATGAAAGGAATGATAAAATGGCAAAAAAACAATTTAAAGCTGAATCAAAAAGGCTTCTTGATTTAATGATTAATTCAATTTATACCCATAAAGAAATATTCTTAAGAGAGCTTATTTCAAATGCAAGTGATGCTATAGACAAAAGCTATTATAAATCGCTTGCTGATAACAACATTAACTTTAATAAAGATGATTTTTATATTAGAATTACTGCTGATAAAGAAGACAGAACTCTAACTGTATCAGATACGGGTATTGGAATGACCAAAGAGGAGTTAGAATCAAATTTAGGAACTATTGCTAAAAGCGGTTCTTTTGATTTCAAAGAAAAAAACGAAGTAAAAGATGGTATTGATATTATAGGACAATTTGGTGTTGGATTTTATTCTGCATTTATGGTTTCAGATTTAGTAACTGTTACAAGTAAAGTACTTGGTTCTGACACAGCATATAAGTGGCAGTCAAGTGGTGCTGATGGATATAGCATAGAGCCTTGTGAAAAAGAAACAGCTGGTACTGAAATTACTCTTAAAATAAAACCTACTACTGAAGATTACAACTATGATGAATACCTGGATGAACACAATCTAAAGTCATTAGTAAAAAAATATTCTGATTTTATTAAATACCCTATTAAAATGAATATTACAAAAAAGAAACTTAAAGAAGGTTCTGAAAAAGAATATGAAGAATATATTGAAGATGAAACATTAAACAGTATGGTTCCTATTTGGCGCAGAAACAAAAGCGAACTGAAACCTGAAGATTATGATGCTTTTTATATGGATAAACATTTTGGTTATGAAAAACCATTAAAATATATTCATGCCAGTGTTGAAGGTATTACAAGCTATAATGCAATACTGTACATACCTGCAAAAGCTCAATACGATTTCTATACTAAGGAATTTGAAAAAGGTCTTGAATTATATTCAAATGGCGTAATGATAATGAATAAATGTGGCGATCTTTTACCTGATTACTTTAGTTTTGTTCAGGGTTTAGTTGATTCAGCTGATTTATCTTTAAATATATCCAGAGAACTGTTGCAACATGACAGGCAACTTCAATTTATTGCAAAGAAAATTAAGGAAAAAATAAAAAGTGAACTTTTATCTATGCAAAAAGATGAAAGAGAAAAATATGATGAATTCTATAATAATTTTGGCAGAACTCTAAAATATGGTATATACCAAGATTGGGGAGCAAATAAGGAAATACTTCAAGATTTATTAATGTTCTATTCTTCTAGTGAGAAAAAACTCGTTACTCTAGATGAATATATTTCCCGCATGAAGGAAGATCAAAAATATATCTATTATGCAACTGGTGAAACTAATGATAAAATTTCTAAACTTCCTCAAACTGAAGTTGTCCTTGACAAAGGATATGAAATGCTTTATTTCACTGATGAAATAGATGAATTTGCTATAAAAATGCTTATGAATTATAAAGAGAAAGAATTTAAGTCTGTTTCAAGCTCTGATTTAGGGCTAGACTCAAATGAAAATGAAAGCGAAAGTGAAAAAGAAGAAAATAAAGATATATTCAATTATATAAAAGAAACATTAAATGGTAAGGTAAAGGATGTTAAAGCATCAAAGAGATTAAAAAAACATCCTGTATGCCTTGCAAGTGAAGGTGAATTATCCATAGAAATGGAGAAAGTTCTAAGTTCTATGCCTGATAATAAGGGAGATATCCATGCAGATAAAATACTTGAAATAAATACTAGCCATGAAATGTTTAAAACCCTTAAAAAAACATTCGACAGTGATAAAGAAAAACTAAAGAAAATATCTAATATCTTATATAATCAGGCATTGCTTATAGAAGGACTGCCAATTGACGACCCTGTACAATATGCTAATGATGTTTGTGATCTTTTACAATAGATTGCAAAAATAGTCTTGCAGACTCCTACTAAGGTCTGAACAATGAGATGATAATTATATAACTATTTTGGAACGATTAAATGATATGATACTTCCAAAGTAGACAGTCTAATTAGTTAAAAATTGGATTATCTACTTGATAAAGGTCCGTTCATAAAGTCGTTCCTTTTTTATTAAATTATTTATTATTATAAATTTTTCTTTTATCTATTGAATATAATTAGTAATATTGGTATACTTGAGAATATTATATTTGGAGGTAATTATTTTGTTAGAAATTTTAAAAGCGGTATTACTGGGTATTGTCCAAGGTATTACAGAATGGCTGCCTGTTAGCAGCACTGGTCATATGATATTAGTTGATGAATTTGTAAAACTAAATTTTTCAGATTTATATGTAAACACATTTTTAGTTGTAATTCAGTTTGGGTCAATACTTGCGGTTGTTAGTTTATTCTTTCATAAACTAAATCCCTTTTCAAATAAAAAAACATTGAAAGAAAAAAAAGATACTATATCGCTTTGGATAAAAGTTATTATAGCAATTATACCGTCTGGTGTTGTTGGAGTATTATTTGATGATAAAATTGATAAATTATTTTACAACCCTATTGTCGTTGCTTTAGCACTAATTGTTTATGGTATTATTATGATTTATATTGAAAGTGGAAATAGACGATCTAAAGTAAAAGATTTTTCTGAACTTTCTTATAGTCTAGCTTTTGCTATTGGTATTTTTCAGTGCTTAGCTTTGATACCCGGAACATCTCGTTCAGGTTCAACCATTATAGGAGCTGTATTACTTGGAACATCTCGTTTTGTCGCTACAGAATTTTCTTTTTTTATGGCTGTACCTACAATGCTTGGAGCTAGTGCCCTAAAACTTATGAAAGCAGGGTTTGCTTTTTCAGGTTATGAATGGATTGTGCTTGGAGTGGGGTCATTAGTTGCTTACATTGTTTCTATATTAGCTATTAAATTTCTTATGGACTATATTAGAAAACATGATTTCAAAGCATTTGGTTATTATCGAATAATACTTGGTTTTATAGTTCTGATATACTTCTACATATTAATGTAAAAAAAGTTGCTACGCAACTTCCGCTAGGGGGACCTATGTCCCCCTTCGGCGTAAAAACGCTTATTACTAAGCATTTTTACTGAGCACCCCTCTTAACGTCAAGGACGTCCCGTCCTTTGCAATCCTCGTTTTTTATATACTAGGAGAAGACCTTTCCTAGTATATAAAAAAAGGGTACGCGTACCCTTTTTTATTGCTCAAAATATTCTTCTAATGTCAAATTACTTTCATATATTTCTTTCGCTAATGATAATCCTACATATCTTAAATGCCATGGTTCATATTGATACCCTGTTATTTCTTCTTTTCCTTTAGGATATCTCACAATAAATCCAAATTTGTGGGCATTTTCTGCTACCCATTTTCCTTCTTCTTTTTCACCAAATGTAGTGTCTAATTGATAATTCATAGATGAGCAAGTTATATCCATTGCCAAACCTGTTTGATGTTCGCTTTGACCCGGTCTTGCACTAAATTTATCTGCAGCCTCCTGCCCATGATTTGATACATAAGATGAATATAATGACACTTGAGTATTATATGACCTGTATCCAGAACGGGCATATAGCTCAAAGGATTGTTCTTCCTTTGCTGCAGCAAATAATTCTTTCAAGGCATCATATGCAACTTTTCTAAGTTGATTAACCTCAGGATTTTGTAAACTTTTTGGAATATCATCTAGAGTAACTAAATCTTCCGGAACATAAGAGCTGGATAAATGTCTTTCTTTATTAACTACAACGTCATAATCACTGGGATTTGTTACTAATGAATTTTCATCAATATTACTTTCAAAATCATTAAATATTTCTACTGTTACATCACAACTGTATTCTTTATATTTTACTGTTAATATTGCACTATCTGCTGTTAATGCTTTATCCGAAACAGAAATATTATTATTGTCTATTTCAACCAAATCACTTTCTGATAAAAAGGAAATGCTATCGTTCAATTTCTCACTTTTTCCGGATTTATACATTGCTTCTATTTCAAATTCACTTGTATTAATTATTTCACCTGCCTTAGCAGTATAGATAGAAGGTGATATTTTTATCTCTGATATTTCATTATCATTTGTATTTTTAGATTGTTCTGTTTGTTTATTTTCATTGTCTTCCAATGATTGTGAAGTATCTAAATCCTGTTTTGTATTTCCACTTATTGATTTTATCATTACTATCAATAATAATATAAATATGGATGTTACTATTAATAAAAATCTTTGTTTTTTTTGTCTACTTTTTCTGCTCATAATTTTCTCCTGTTATTTTGTTTGTTTATTATTAATGTGCTCATGGAAATCTCCCCAATACAATTTTTGAATCGTTATGATACTTGATATTGCAGGAAACATTTTACGTGTATGCTGTTGTTCATACACTATCTATTTTTTTCCACATTATTACTGCATTTTCAGTAGGTTTCTGATAATAATTAGGACGCTTCCCAGCTGATTTAAACCCAAATTTCTCATAAAGGTTTATTGCTTCTAAATTTGATTCTCTTGCTTCTAATGTTACATTGTATATTTCGCTGCACTTGCAAACTTCAATCATTTTATTTATAAGCATAGATGCTATTCCTTTTTTTCTGTACTCTGGCAATACGGCAACGTTAGTTATATGACCTTCATCACATATTTTCCACATTCCCATATATCCAACTACTTTACCATCAACTACAGCACACTGATAATATGCCATTTTATTTAATAGTTCTTGTGCAATTAATTCTTTTGACCAAGGCATGGAAAAACATATTTTTTCAATTTCAGCAACTTCATCTACGTCGCTAAAATTTATTTCCCTAACCTCAACTCCCATATAATTCCCCCACTTTATTAAAATTTTTTTTATTTCTTTCTGCCTGTGACAACCTTAAATATTTAGGGTAAAATTCAGATGGATTTATTGTTTCACCATTCAAACCCATACTGTATCCTAAACAGGCTAATGATGATGCTCTTAATGTATTAAATTGTTTTGGTAAAAAAGTATATTCAATTTTTAGTTTTTCTTCAAATATATTTTTATAGTTTTCAGAACCATCTCCCAATAATATTATAGGTCTTTTAAAGTCATTTAGAATTTCTACCAATTCATCAATATTTGACGGGAACTGTTCTTTAACAGTAATTAAATTATTATTTTCCCAAGTATATATTCCTGAATATAATCTGCCTGATTTTGCATCCATAACAGGTACTATATATTTATCTGTAGAATAAATATTTGATGCCAGTGATTTCATTGTTGGAATGTTTGCTATTGGAACATTTATAGCATAGGCTATACTTTTAGCTATGCTAGCTCCAATTCTTAAACCTGTATAAGATCCGGGGCCTTCTGATATTGCTATAAGATCAATATCTTTTATATTCATTTCCATATCTTCTAAAAGATTTTCTATCAGAGGCATAAGCTTTTCTGAATGAGTTTTTTTATGGCCAATTGTATATTCTCCTAAAACCATATCATTTTCAGATACAGCACAGGAAGCAATTACTGAAGCTGATTCAATTGCAAGTATTTTCATGTTTTTTTAGCTCCTCTAATATATTTTCATATGCACGCCCTTGTCCTTCAAATGAAAATATTCTTGTATTTTCATCATTAGTTCTTTGTATATATATGTTTATTCTATTAGCAGGAAGTATGTTACTTATTTTTTGTGACCATTCTATAATACATACTCCTCCTGAATTAATATAATCTTCATAGCCCAAGTCGTACATATCGTCTTCTGAATATATTCTATATACATCCATATGATAAAAAGGTAAAACACCTTCATATTCTTTTATAATAGTAAAGGTTGGGCTTGTTACGTACTCTTTTATTCCAAATTCCTTTGCAATACATTGAGTCAATGTTGTTTTGCCGGCACCTAAATCTCCATCTAAGCACAGCACAGTTCCTTCTATAAGATTTCTAGCGATTAATTTTCCAATTAATTTTGTATCTTCTAAATTGCGTATTTTTATTTCCATAAATTTTCCTTTTATTTATTAATATATTTCAATATAGTTAGTAGTACAAATACAATGTTTACCCTGCAATACTTGATTTAATATTATATTTGATGTTATGGGGGCAGGATTTTATATGTACTATTTTTTCACTTGTATGCTAATTATATATTTTTAAAATTAAAAAATCAAGGAATATTCACTGGGTACAATAAATTTAATTGAATAATAATTTTATACATGTTATAATATTGCGAGAATTTTTAAATTATTTCTAATTATTTAGCAAAAACAGTATTATTAATATATGGATATGAATAATATTAATAATACAATATAGTTTTGATTTTAAAAAATATTCTAGGAGAATCTAAATGAAAATTAATTTTAATAATATATATTTTATAGGTATTGGCGGAATAAGCATGAGCGGCTTAGCTGAATTAATGATAGATGAAGGTTTACATGTAGCCGGTTCTGATAAAAACAATTCACATATTGTAAAAAAACTTGTTAAAATGGGGGCAACAATCCATTTAAATCACAATGCAGACAACATCACCGATGATATTGACCTTGTGGTTTATACATCAGCTATTTCTAATGATAATCCCGAGTTGTTGAAGGCTTTACAACTAAACTTAGCAATTATGGACAGGGCCGAATTTTTAGGATATGTAATGAAAAATTATCAAAATTCCATTTGTGTTTCAGGTACTCATGGCAAAACAACGGCTACTGGCATGCTATCATCAATACTTATCGAAACGGACTTAGAACCTACAATTTTTTTAGGCGGAGAAATGGATTCAATTGGTGGCAACATAAAACGCGGTTCTAATAATTTACTACTAACCGAAGCATGTGAATATCGAAGAAATTTTCTAAAATTTAATCCAACAATGGAATTAATTCTAAATATCGATGAGGATCATCTTGATTACTATACAGATTTACATGACATAGAAGATGCCTTCTTAGAATATGCAAACATGCTTCCTATAAATGGGTTTCTAATAGCTAATGTTGAAAATGAAAATCTTTTTAAGGATTTAAAATGTAATGTAACTACGTTTGGCAAGGAAAATAATGCAGATTTCTATCCGGCAAATATAAAATATTTCCCAACTCCGTCGTATACTCTTATGCATAAGGAAAAAAAACTTGCAGAAATAAATCTTCAAGTTTTTGGTGATCATAATATATTAAATTCAATTGCAGCTTCTGCAGCATGTATCATGCTAGGTATAAGTGCTAAAAGCATTAAAAAAGGATTAGAAAATTTCAAAGGAACTCATAGAAGATATGAATTTAGAGGTTTTTATAAGGGTGCAGTAATAATTGATGACTATGCTCATCATCCAACAGAAATGAAAACAACTCTGCTTACAGCAAAAACTTATTCTCAGGGCAAAGTTATAACTATTTTCCAGCCTCATACCTATTCAAGAACCATAGCTCTGCTTGATGAATTTGCAAAGGCTCTAAAATTATCAGATGAAACTATACTGCTTGATATATATGCTGCTAGAGAAACTGATACTAAAGCCGTACATTCTAAAGATTTAGCAAATAAGATTAAAGAACTAAGCGGTAATATATCTTATGCTAAAAGCTTTGAAGATGCTGTTAACATATTAAATAATATTATCCTAGAAGGTGACACCATAATAACAATGGGAGCAGGAAATGTAAATGAAATAATAAATCTATTAACAATAGAAGAGCAATAATGGGTGAGCAATTGCTCACCCATTATTGCTCTTC
>SWCH01002998.1_pt2 | contig 12624 bp, 10 predicted proteins | sample 4690051 | NCBI WGS metagenome assembly SWCH01 (sample SAMN10267282, study PRJNA491770) | bioreactor metagenome | isolation source: DHS bioreactor inoculated with | place: Japan: off Shimokita Peninsula | reverse complement strand
GTTCTGGCAGAAGGTGGGCTCCCAGGACGCCGGCGCCATGGTGGCCAAGGAATTCGTCGGCGTACTCAACGACAACGGCCTAGATACCTCCCGCATGGCGCTGACCGGCTGGTCGATGGGCGGTTGGGGGACGCTCCGGCTCGCCGAGGATGAACTCCACGGAAAGCTCCGTGCGGTCGCCGCGATCAGCACACCCTGCTACCCGGACTACAAGTTCGTGCCGGGGCCCTACCAGGAGGTGTTGAGTCGCAAGCTGTTCGAAACCGGAAACTTCTACACCCACCCGAACCGATTGACCGATCTTCCGATCTTCCTCGCCTGTGGCACCGATGACCCCTTCGAGGTCGGCAACGAGAACTTCGTGATCATTCTGGATTCCGAACCCGGTGTGCTGCAGCCCACGCGCGAGTTCGGCCCCGGCGGTCACGATGCTGACTACTGGAGATCAGTCGCGGCGGCCCAGTTCGCTTTCCTCAGCGAACACCTCGCCTGAATCCTGATTCAGCAGCGAGATCGGATCGGCGTCCATCAGCTGGGTGGCGGCCCGGATCAACTCCTCGTCGACCACATTGCGATGGAAAGACCACGAGGCGCTGAGACGTCCGCCGACGAACACCAAAGTGATGGTGATCCCAGCAAGATCGGACGTGGTCGACAACACGCCCAGACCCCGCAGATCAGGCCGCAGCCACGGCAGCATCTCGATGCCGCGGTGGCGGGGCGCAAAGACATAGGCCAGCTCCGAGTGCGGCTTCACCGGATTCACCGGCCCGTCGTCGGGGCCGGTGACTGTGTGGCGTTTCACGATGGCCGAAGCCAGGGTGAGGAGCACGCGCCCAGAGGTGGCCGTCGCAGCGATCACCCGACCGGCTTCGACCGGGTCGTCGGGAAGTTGTTGGCAGAAGCCGACCACCAGGTTGCCACGCGCTTGGACACCGGCCGGCAAATGCCGACGGCAGTCGTAGAGCACCGTGGTGTCGACTGAGATGGGTACCCCGACAGCCCGAAGCGCACGACGCGCCAGTATCAAGTAGATGCTGGCCATCGAGGTGTCCTCGGCGCGGCTGCGCCGCCACTGCTTGATGCGTTGCCAACTGTCGCGGCCTATCACGGTGAAGTACACCGCAAGGTCGGGCTCGCGTACCGGCTCTGCCACCACCGGGTCAGCCGGCACTCTCGGTTCGATGGGTTTCGTGAACCGTTGGCGCACCAGCGGCAGCAGCCGTTGCTTGCCGGGGCCGAAGGTATTGGCCAGGGCCACCCGGACCGGGTGCCTGATGACCTCCTGCCGGGCCCACGCTGGAATGTCGTCACCGGCCGCGACGTGAACAAGGGCGCTGACGCTGTTGAGGATGGGCTGGGCGTCACCCAGCGCATGATTCTGCCGGTAGATCAGAAAGCTCCCAGCCCGGATGATCAGCGTCGCTTCCGGACCAGCGATCCGTTGGGATTGAAGCAGGAGCCGATTCGCCAGCGCCAATACCTCCGGCTCTGGGGTGTCGACCTGCACCAGCGGCGCGTCCAGTTCGACCACGGCTTCGTGGGCCAACTGCGGCAAGGCGGAGGGGTCGAATCGCCAGTGAGCGCGATCCTCGCTGATGGAGTAGCCCAGCCGCGTGTTCTCACCCAGCTCACCCAGGCGGCAGAAGGCGTCCCGCAATGCGTCGATGTCGGGGAGCCGCAGCGGGCCGACCATGATCGAGGTACTCATGTCGAGCCACATTCGGTCCGCCCACGACATGGGACGCGCAGGTGCAGTCTCAGTCATTCATTTCTCGATCAGCCGACATCAGTCCCTTTGCCCAAGCCAGTGAGCTGACCAGGAGGCACCACGAGTCTGGCATATTCCGCTGTCACGCGCACCAGCCCCGACAACCGATGATGGCTACGAAGCCGCAGTGTGTTCCAAGGAGAGTCGGTCGCGCACAACCTCCGCGAGACGCTCGGCCACGTCGCGCGCGGCTTGCTCGGTCTCAGCCTCAACCATGACCCGCACCAATGGCTCGGTACCGGAGGGACGAAGCAGCACCCGGCCGCGATTCCCCAACTCCTGGGAGGCTTGGGACACCGCAGAAGCAACGACAGGGTCGATGCCCGCGCGAACCTTATTCACCCCGGACACGTTGATCATCACCTGCGGCAACCGCGTCATGATCGCGGCCAGATCCGCCAACGAACGACCGGTCCGCGCCATGCGCGCAGCCAAGTGCAGGGCAGTGAGGACACCGTCGCCGGTGGTCGCAAATTCACTCATAATCACGTGCCCGGACTGTTCGCCACCCAAGGTGAACCCGTTTGCGTTCATGTCTTCCAGGACGTAGCGGTCACCGACCTTGGTCTGGTCGACCTGAATGCCGTGTTCTGCCATGGCGTTGAGGAAGCCCAGATTGCTCATCACCGTGGCGACCACCGTGTCGGAGTGCAGGGTGTGGGTCTCTTTCATCGCCAGTGCCAGGATCGCGAGAATCTGGTCCCCGTCGACCACCTGGCCGGTGGCATCGACCGCGAGGCAACGATCGGCGTCGCCATCCAACGCGATACCGAGGTCGGCCTGGTAGGACACCACGGCCTCCTGCAGGGACTGCATATGGGTGGAGCCGCACTCGTGATTGATGTTGAGACCGTCGGGACTCGCATGCAGAGGCACCACGCGGGCGCCTTGGGCCTCGAAGGCAGATAGGGCCGTCACCGAAGCCGCGCCGTTGGCGCAATCGATCACGACGGTGAGCCCATCAAGGCTGGAGTCGGCTCCCAGGCTGCTCACCAGATGGGCCACATACGCTTCCAAGGCGGTGGAATCATCGTCGGTGATCCGGCCGACCTTGGCGCCCGTTGGCCGCAGCCACACTTCGCCCAGTTGCTGCTCGATGGCGTCCTCAATGACATCGTCAAGCTTGACGCCACCCTTGGCGAAGAATTTGATGCCGTTGTCGGGCATCGGATTGTGACTCGCCGACAGCATGACACCTAGGTCGGCTTCCATGCTGCCGACTAGGTAGGCCACGGCGGGCGTGGGCATGACACCGAGCCGAATGACGTCGACCCCGGCCGAGGCAAGCCCGGCCACGACAGCTGCTTCCAGGAACTCCCCGCTGGCACGGGTATCCCTGCCTACCAGTGCGACCGCCCGGCGATCCTCGGTGAAGGCGCCGGCCTCGGCCAACACATGAGCGGCAGCAACAGACAACTCCAGAGCAATCTCTGCAGTCAGATCCAGATTCGCTACTCCACGAACACCATCGGTGCCGAAAAGACGCGCCATTCCGGTCGCTCGGCGATCAGCGCTTGCTGTACTGCGGAGCCTTACGGGCCTTCTTCAGACCGGCCTTCTTACGTTCCTTGACGCGGGCGTCGCGGGTGAGCAGACCGGCCTTCTTCAGCGCGGGACGGCTGGCCTCGACGTCGACGGCGTTGAGCGCACGGGCAATACCCAAACGCAGTGCACCGGCCTGGCCGGTCACGCCGCCGCCGGTGATGGTGGCGATCACGTCATACGCGCCCATCACGCCAGCGGTCACGAAGGGCTCGTTGACCTCTTGCTGGTGCAGCTTGTTCGGGAAGTAGTCATCCAACGAGCGACCGTTGATCAGGAAGGTGCCGGTGCCGGGGAAGATCCGCACTCGGGCAATCGCCTCCTTGCGGCGGCCGGTGGCAGCCCCGGGGGCGATCACAGCCTGACGCTCGGTGCTGGCCGGACCACTGGGCTCGGCCTCAGCACGGTAGGCGATCTCACGCTCGCCCTCGGTGAAGGGAGTTACCTCGGTGTCTTCGATGTCTTCGACGATCTCGCTCACATTGCTTCCTTGGCTCACTGGGCGATCTGAATGATCTCGTAGGTCTGAGGCTTCTGGGCCTCGTGCGGATGCTCCGGGCCGGCGTAGACCTTGAGCTTCTTGATCTGCTGGCGAGCGATCTTGTTCTTGGGCAGCATGCCCCAAACAGCACGCTCAACGGCCTTGCGGGGATCCTTGGCCAGGAGTTCGCCATAGGGAACCTGCTTCAGGCCGCCGGGACGACCGGAGTGACGCACCGCCATCTTGTCGGTGTCCTTCTTACCGGTCAGGGCGATCTTGGAGGCGTTCACGACGACCACGAAGTCGCCAGTGTCCACGTGCGGTGCGTATTGCGGCTTGTGCTTGCCGCGCAGCAGGGTCGCCGCGGTAACGGCCAGCCGCCCGAGGACGACGTCGGTGGCATCAATCACGAGCCAGTTCCTGGTGATCTCACCAGGCTTGGGGCTGTACGTAGACACGGGTCTTCGTCCTGCTTTCAATGAGTTGTCGTCGTTGTTGGGTGCGGGATCCACTGAACAGAGCAGACCACAGCGCAACAGCGCCTAAGATTACCGCGCCCCTTCCGGGGGGTCAAAACGGTATCTGCACCCCCGCGACGCTACGGTGAGGCCGTCCCGCTACTGGGCGCCCAGGAGCGTCCCGACCTCAGCGTAGCGAGGAGTGGGTAGTAGTGGCTCACCGGGGAGGGACCCGGGGCTCGATGCTAGCCTCAGATGTCGATCACCGCAGGGGGAGCCGTGACCACTGTCTTTTCTCGCGTTGCGCCGCAGCAGTATCAACCACACCGGCTGCACGGCGCCGATCGCGCCTGGCCGGAGACCAACTGCTATGTCGATCTGTGGATCGAACTGCTTTCCGCCTACGGCACGACACCTGAGGCGATGCTCGGTTTCACCGTCACCCAGGACTACGAGGGCGATCAGTTCACCTTCTTCAAGGTCCCTTTGGAGGATCTGGAGAGCCTCTACGGCATCGTGGTGACCGAATTGGCGCTGTATGACTCGGTGGAGGCCCACGTCGCCACCCAGATCGACCGTGGCCGACTCTGCCTGGTCGAGATGGACAGCTTCTTCCTGCCCGACACGGCCGGCACCACGTACCGCACCGAGCATGGCAAGACCACAGTCGGGATCAATCGCATCGATCCGGACGCGGCGAGCATGGACTACTTCCACAACGGCGGCTTCTTCGAGCTGTCCGGGGAGGACTATGCCGGCGTCTTCCAACACGGCGTGGCCCCGGGACTGCGCTGGATCCCCTACACCGAGTTCGCCAAGTTCCCGGCCACCCCGGTGCCCGCCGAGCAGCTCCGCGACACCGCCCGGCAACTGCTGCGCCACCATCTGAAGCGCCGCCCAGCCAGTAATCCGCTGGCGGCCTACGCCGCGGTCTTCGCCGGGCAGGTGGAACAGGTGGCCGAGCGCGGCATGGACTTCTTCCATCTCTATGCGTTCAACACGGTGCGCCAGTTCGGCGCCAATTTCGAGTTGTTGGCCAGCCACCTGGAATGGCTGGACGCCGCCGAATTCAGCGAAGAGATCGTGGCCGCACGACAGATCTCCGATACCGCGAAGACCACCCAGTTCATGTTGGCCAGGGCCGTGGCCCGCCATCGTTTCGCGCCACTGGAGACTGCACTGGAGCCGACGGTGACAGCTTGGAACACACTGATGGCCGGCCTGGACGACAAGGTCGGCTGACTATGCGTCGCTACCTGGACGCCGAGGTCCGCCTGCTGAGCGAGGGCTGGCAGCTGACGCGTTGCGAGCCCGGCGCCATCGACTCACCCGCCGCGCTGGCTGCAGCTCGGGCTGTAACCGCCATCGTTCCAGGCACCGCTGCGGCGGCTTTGGCAGCGGCCGGACGCTTCGACGCCGCCCATCCCGAGCCACTCCAGGATGCCGATTTCTGGTACCACTGCCGACTCGCTGAACCGGCAGGTTCGGCGGTGCTGCGTTTCGAAGGCCTGGCCACGCTGGCCGAGGTGTTCCTCAACGGCGAGCTGATCCTGACCAGTGAGTCAATGTTCGAAAGCCATGACGTGCCTGTCGAACTCACCGGCAGCGACGAGTTGGCGATTCGGTTCGCTGCATTGAGCCAGGCTTTGGCGGCCAAAGGCCCGCGAGCGAAATGGCGCCCACGACTCTTCGACAACCAGGGGCTTCGCCTGGTTCGCACGACGCTGCTGGGACATATGCCGGGTTGGGGTCCGTCCATCCAGGCCGTCGGCCCGTACCGCGAGATCAGTGTGATCCGTCCCGGCCGGCTCAGTCTGGACGATCTGCGGATCGCCGCCGACCTGACCGAGGATGGCGTCGGCCTACTGGCCGTCGGAGCTCGGGGCGTGCCGCTCGGGACGGTGGTCCGCTGCGCCGGGGTAGAAGCCGCTTTCGAAGCCGACGGTGACCGAATAATCGCCACCCTCGTCATTGCGGACATTGAACCGTGGTGGCCGCGCACTCATGGCTCACCGGCGCTGTATGACATCGAGCTGGTGCTGGCCGACGGTAGCGTGCACCGGCTGGCGCGCACCGGCTTTCGACACCTGGAGGTCACCGACGCTGACGACTTCGGGCTGCAACTCAACGGCGTGCCGGTCTTCTGCCGGGGCGCGGTGTGGACCAGCGCCGATCTGCTCGGGTTGAGTGGTGATCGCCAGACCTACGCTCCCCTGCTGAAGCGACTGGCGGCGGCCGGGGCCAATATGGTGCGCATTCCCGGAATCACCACCTACGAGGCCCCAGCATTCTTCGATCTGTGCGACGAACTCGGTCTGCTGGTCTTCCAGGACTTCATGTTCGCCAATTTCGACTACCCCGGTGATGAGCCCTTCCTCGATCACGTCCGCGAAGAAGTGCAGCAGTTCTTGGACGCCCGTCAGGGTTGTCCGTCGCTGGCGGTGACCAGTGCGGGCAGCGAGATCGCCCAGCAGGCAGCGATGCTGGGGCTGCCCGAGCCGTTCTGGTATTCGGCGCTGGCGACCGAGCTGTTGCCCAGCTGGGTCGCCGAGTATCGCCCGGATGTGGCCTACGTGCCCGGTTCGCCCTCGGGCGGAGCCTTGCCGTTCAGTGTCGATGCCGGGGTGGGTCATTACTACGGCGTAGGAGCCTACGGCCGTCCGCTGGAGGACGCCCGGCGCGCGTCGGTGCGGTTCACCAGTGAGTGCCTCGCCTTCGCCAATGCCCCCCAACACAGCTCTCTTCCCGCCGACCTCACCGAGGGCAGCACCAGCGACGAGGCGTGGCGTGTCGGGGTGCCGCAGGATCCCGGCACCGACTGGAACTTCGCGGACACCCGTGACCACTACCTCGGGCTGCTGTACGACCGAGACCCGCACATGGTGCGTGCCGAAGACCCGCAGCAATACCTGGCGCTATCGCAGGCCGTCAGCGGGGAGGTTGCCGCCGAGACTTTCGCCGAGTGGCGCGCTGGCGCGACCACCCACGGCGCACTGGTGTTCACCGTGGCCGATCTGGCCCCCGGTTTCGGCTGGGGCATCATCGACTCCAGCCATCAACCCAAGCCGATCTTCTACGCCCTGGCGCGCGCCTGGCGTCCGGTGACGGTGGCGATGACTGATGAGGGAGTCAACGGGCTTCGCATCCACCTGCTCAACGACACTGCCGAAGCGGTGGCCGGCACCGTGGAGGTGTTTGGCATCCGCGACGGCTCGGTGATGGTGTCGCAGGCGAGCCGGGCTGTGGTGCTGGCCGGACGCAGCCGCACCGCCGTGGCCGCCACAGACCTGCTGGGGGGGTTCTTCGACTACAACTACGCCTACCGTTTCGGGCCGGCCGAACATGACGTGGTCCTCGCTCGGCTGCGCAGCGCCCAGGGCATCCTTGCCGAGGCCTTCCATTTCCCGCTGGGACGCAGCGCCGCACTGCGCGAGCACCGGCTCGGCGCACAGTTGATTCGCGACGACGACGGCTGGTCGGTCGAGGTGAGCACCGACGGCTTCGCACAGTCGGTCCACGTCCAGGCCGAGGGTTTTGAGGCTGACGATGGCTGGTTCCATCTCGCACCCGACGAGCCGCGCCGGGTGCAGCTGCGTCCGCAGGCCGGGTTCGAGGATCGCCGTCCGCAGGGGTTCGTCGCCAGCTTGAACGGCCATCCGGCACGTTACTGACACAAGTCGACCGCGAGACGCGAGTCGACGCCCACCCAGGGTCTCCGTAATGTACTCACATGACCGACCATCTGCAGATCCGGCACCCGGCAACCGGTACCGAAGCTGAACTCCCCATCACCGAAGCCACGATCTCCGCACCGGCACTGCGCCAGTTCGTCGTCGAGGGCACTCCGCTGGCCAGTTTCGACCCGGGCTTCGTGAATACCGCGGCCTGTCATTCATCGATCACCTACATCGATGGGGACGCCGGGATCCTGGAATACCGCGGCTACCCCATCGCCGAACTCGCCGAACATGCCACCTTCCTGGAGGTGGCATATCTGCTTCTCAACGGCGAATTGCCGAATGCTGACCAGCTCCATGCCTGGGAGGACTCGGTGAACCTGGAGCACCGCTGGCTGCCCGACAAGGTCAAGACTGTGCTGGCCGGTTTTCCCTACGATGCCCATCCCATGACGATCCTGATGGCGGCCGTGGCGTCGTTCTTCTCCTTCTATCCCGACGCCCGCAACTACAACGATCCCGCGGCTCGCGACCTGAACATCACGCGCCTGATCGCCAAAATGCCGACCCTGGCCGCCTTCGCCTATCGCAAAGGCAAGGCCAAGCCGTACGTGAATCCCGACGATTCGTACGGGTACAGCCACAACTTCCTGCAAATGTTGTTCAAACAATCCGAGCGGCGCTATGTCGCCGATGAGCGTCTGATCCGAGCCATCGAGGTGCTCTTCATCCTCCACGCCGATCACGAGCAGAACTGCTCGACGAACGCAGTGCGCTCGGTAGCCTCCTCCGGCAACGATCTGTACACCAGCTGCTCTGCCGGTATCGGTGCACTGCATGGCCCGCTGCACGGCGGCGCCAATGAGGCGGTCCTGAAGATGCTGCGCGAGATCGGCACCGTGGATCGAGTCCCGGAATTCATCGAAGGGGTCAAAGCCGGCAAGACCCGCATGATGGGGTTCGGGCACCGGGTGTACAAGAACTACGATCCGCGAGCCACGATCATCAAGAAATCCGTGGAGGACGTCTTCGAGGTTACGGGGGTGAATCCGCTGCTGCAGGTGGCTCAGGAACTCGAGCGGTACGGGCTCAACGACGACTACTTCGTCTCCCGACGGCTGTATCCGAATGTGGACTTCTACTCCGGGCTGATCTATGAGGCGCTGGGTTTCCCTCCCGAGATGTTCACGGTGCTGTTCGCCGTGCCCCGCGCGGCGGGCTGGGCGGCGCAATACAAGGAGTTCATCACCGATTCCGAGCAGAAGATCGTGCGACCCAAGCAGTTGTACACCGGCCATCGAGGTCGGGCCTACACCCCGATCGAGCAGCGCTCGTAGCTCACCTTCGCGACGCCTGTCGCAGTCTGGAGACATCGGGCCGGCAGCGTTGTGAGGCGCTCGGCGCCCTCACTAATCTGCAGGGCATGTCGCCTGCCGCCTGCGCGCCGTCTTGGTGCGCTGCGGCATCGACACCGATGGCGCTGCGTCATCGAAAACGATGACGCCACTGCCCTGATTCGCCACTGACCAAAGGAAGCTGCCATGCCCCAGATCGACTACTACAGCCAGCCTGCAGATCTGCGACTGAACTCCGAATTGGCCCTGACCGACGAGCAGGAGGACGCCCTTCGCAGCTTCACCTGGGAGCGGGTGTTGGCTGGCGAAGCCGACCTCGACTCCTACTTGGAGTGGGCCGGCGATGAGTTCCCCGAGCAGGAGGAGCAGGCACTCAGCCAAGCCTTCGCCACTGTGTGTGAGGCGCGCCGGGCACAAATCGCCTCCTGGCCCCCGGAGCTGCGCTCCACCGCACTGATGACTGCCTTCAGCGAGCTTGCTGAGATCGGCATCGTGGCCCGCGGCAATTTCTCCTGCTGCGGCAACTGCGGCTCGTCGGAGATCTGGGAGGAACGGGACGACTCCCGCATCTGGCGTGGCTATGTCTACTTCCATGCCCAAGATGCCGAACGCATCCCGGACGAACGAGCCACCTATCTCGGCTACGGCGTCTTCCTGGACGCCTATCTGCCCGAATCGGAGTGGAATGCGCTCAGCGACGAAGCCAAGGATCAGACCTACACCCGGCTGGTGACCGAACTCATGGCCGAGGCCACCACCGTGTTCGAACGCCACGGCGTCGAGGTGGAATGGACCGGCGACCTGGCCGTCCGGATCTTGCTGAAGAACGTCGACTGGTACATCGAGGTTTAGCACCCACTGGCGGCTGCCGCACTGCCGTTCACGGCGCTCCGAACTCCCCGCAGCAATCGGGTCGAAAAGACAGTGAGACGAATCGTCGAAAGTTGGTTGCGAGGCCCCTGCCTTGGTAGTTAGGTAGGGGCATGAGTTCAAAGGTGAGCGCTGCCTCAGTGCAGGTGAATAGTCCCGACGACGTCCGCAATGTTGTTCTGATAGGAAACGCCGGCTCCGGAAAGACCTCACTGTTCGAGCAGCTACTCAAGGCTCGGGTCGCCGGTTACCGCGGTGAGAAAGGGGATGCCGAACGCGCCGCCCAGCTCTACCTGGCTTCTGTGGTCGCCGGCGAGAAACAGGTCAATCTGCTCGACGCCCCCGGACACCCTGACTTCGTCGGTGAGTTGCGCGCCGGTATTCGGGCTGCCGACGCGGCCATCTTCGTGATCTCGGCAGCGGACGGTGTTGATGGCGCCGCCACCGCCCTCTGGGAGGAGTGCACCGTGGCGAATCTGCCGCGGATCATCGCACTGACCAAACTGGACGCCGGGCACGCCGATTTCGATGCTGCGGTGGCCAACATCCAGGCCGCCTTCGGTGAGGGAGTCCTCCCCACCCACGTTCCCACCATGAATCCCGACGGCATCATCGGCAACATCGGACTGCTCACCTTGGAGGAGCACGACTACGCCAGCGGCTCCATGGTCACTCAGCAGCTGACCGCCGACGATTCCCACGTCGAGACCTATCGCGGTCCGCTGATCGAAGCGATCATCCAGGAGGCCGAGGACGACGGGCTGATGGATCGCTATCTGGAGGGCGAGGAACTCGACACCAACTATCTGCTCGACGACTTGATGAAGGCCGTCGCCACCGCCAACTTGTTCCCGGTGATTCCGGTGGCCTCCAATACCGGCGTCGGAGTGGAGGAGCTGCTGCGCCTCATCGAACACGGCTTCCCGACCCCGTCGCTGCACCCGAATCCGGCCGCGACGACCCCCAAGGGAGAGGAGTTGCCGAACCCCCCGACCGATCCGTCCGCGCCGCTGGTGGCACAGGTGATCCGCACCACCACCGATCCGTTCGCCGGCAAGCTGTCGATGGTGCGCATCTTCTCCGGCACCCTGACCGCCGACGACGTGTTGCACATCTCCGGTCACCGTCCCGAGAACGACGAATCCCACCCCGACCATGACGACGAGGAGAAGATCGGGCAGATCCAGGTTGCCGTCGGCACCAGCCTGGAGCCGCGGCCGCAGGCGATCGCCGGTGAGATCGTCATGCTCCCCAAGCTGACCACCGCGGAGACCTCCGACACCTTGTCGGCCAAGGAACGTCCGGCCCTCGTGGCAGCCTGGACGCTGCCCGAGCCGCTGCTGCCCCTGGCGATCCGGGCCGCCACCCGCAATGACGAGGACAAGCTGGCCGGCGCCTTGCAGCGGCTAGCGGTCGAAGACACCACCGTCCGGCTGGATCGCGGCGGCAACGATCAACTGGTGCTGTGGACCACCGGGCAGGCCCACGCCGATCTGCTGCTGGCCCGCCTCAGCGACCGCTACGGGGTGAAGGTCGAGCAGGAGGAGTTGAAGATTCCGCTGCGCGAGACATTCATCGCCAAAGCCACCGCGCTGGGACGCCACGTCAAGCAGTCCGGTGGGCATGGCCAGTATGCGGTGTGCAATATCGAGATCGAACCGCTGCCGCGCGGAGGTGGGTTCGAGTTCGTCGACAAGGTGGTCGGCGGTGCCGTACCGCGCCAGTTCATCCCCAGCGTTGAGAAAGGCGTCAAGGCGCAGTTGGAGAAGGGCGCTTTCGCCGGATTCCCGATGGTCGATGTGCGGGTCACGTTGTTCGACGGCAAGTCACATTCGGTGGATTCCTCCGACATGGCTTTCCAGATGGCCGGGTCGTTGGCCATCAAGGAGGCGGCGAACGCCAAGACCGTTGCGTTGTTGGAGCCGCTCGATGAGGTGACCGTGGTCGTCGGTGAGGAATACCTCGGCGCGGTCATGAACGACCTCACTGGACGCCGTGGACAACTGCTGGGCACCGACGCCGCCGGCCACAAGGCGATCATCAAAGCGCTGGTGCCGCAGTTGGAGTTGGCACGCTACGCCATTGATCTGCGGGGAATCGCGCACGGTTCGGGCACCTTCACCCGCCAGTTCCACGGCTACGAATTGATGCCGGCGAACCTCACCGAGAAGTACGCCAAGGCCAACGGCTGACGGTTGGGATTGAGCCCGAAGCCCCGCAGAATCGGCATCGGTGTCGCCCTTCCGGCGATTTCGTCGGCCCCGTCGGCACCCAGCAGACAAGCCGAGCACAACCAACACCTCGACCAGTCGCTCTTCCGGCTGGCTGAGGAGCGAACTCCTCCCCACATCCGGCTGGCTGAGGAGCGAACACCTCCCCACATCCGGCTGGTTGAGGAGCGAACGAAGTGAGCGTCTCGAACCCCCCCCCAAGGCAACTCCACAGATCAGCCCGCGAGGTTTCGAGACGG
>SWCH01000948.1_pt1 | contig 12746 bp, 11 predicted proteins | sample 4690051 | NCBI WGS metagenome assembly SWCH01 (sample SAMN10267282, study PRJNA491770) | bioreactor metagenome | isolation source: DHS bioreactor inoculated with | place: Japan: off Shimokita Peninsula | reverse complement strand
GTTTTTCTTCAAAATCTATAATTTTTCCATTAGAATCAGAAGTTAATATTCCAAATCTAGAAGCATCTTTAATAGGTACATTTATTACTGAAATAGTACATTCAGATTCTTTTTCCTTATGATAATTAATCATTAAGGAATAATCCATTTTATATATGTGATCTCCTGATAAAATTAAAACATACTCAGGGTTATGTTCTTCAATAAAATCTATATTTTGATATATTGCATTAGCAGTGCCGGTATACCATTTAGATGCATCTACTTTCTGGTAGGGAGGTAGGATGTTTACCCCTCCATTCATTCTATCTAAATCCCAGGGTTTACCGTTTCCTATATATGAATTGAGTATTAGTGGTTGATATTGTGTTAAAACACCAACTGTGTCTAAATTTGAGTTTACACAATTAGATAAAGTAAAATCAATTATTCTGTATTTACCCCCAAAAGGTACAGATGGTTTAGCAATTTTGTTTGTCAGAGAACCAAGCCTGCTTCCTTGCCCCCCGGCAAGAAGCATTACTACACATTCTTTTTTATTCGACATCATAAATTTTTCCTCCAACCTTATTTATGTTATTATTGTTACTTTTTTCTTTTTTTAAAAATATTAATGCTAGAGGCGGCAATGTTAAAGAAATAGAATAATCATATCCATGCATTGGCATATTGGATGATATTATTTTATCTTTATTCCCATAGCCATTTCCTCCATATTTTATTTCATCGGTATTGAAAATTTCATAGTATATACCACTATCAACACCAATTGAGTAATTATTTCTTTGTACTGGGGAAAAATTAACTACTACAATTAGCTCGTTTTTTCTTTTGTCAATTCTTTTGAAAGCTATAATATTTTGTTCAAAGTCATCATTTGCAATCCATTTAAAACCATCCCACGAGAAATCAACATTCCATAGCTGGGTAGATGCTAAATAAAAATCATTTAAATCTTTAATGTATGTATTTAATTTCTTATGATATTCATAATCAAGTAAAAACCACTCTAATTCTTTTTCGTAATTCCATTCTACAAATTGTCCTATTTCATATCCCATAAAATTTAGTTTCTTGCCTGGATGTGACATCATATATCCTAATAGAACTCTAACTTGAGCAAATTTTTCTTCATATGTACCAGGCATTTTATCAAGTAATGATTTTTTACCATGAACAACCTCATCATGAGATAATGGAAGTATAAAATTTTCATTAAAAGCATAGTGAAGTGAAAAAGTAATATTTTTTTGTTTATATTTTCTAAAAAATGGGTCTGTGCACATATAGTCAAGTATATCGTTCATCCAACCCATATTCCATTTAAAATTAAATCCAAGTCCACCTAAATATACAGGTTTTGTTACCATAGGCCATGATGTAGATTCTTCTGCAATCATGAGGGTAGATGGGTGAAGGTTAAAAACAGCTTGATTTAAGTTCCTCAAAAATGATATTGCATCAAGATTTTCATTGCCGCCATATTTGTTAGGCTTCCATTCTCCTTTTTTCTTATCATAATCAAGATATAACATTGAACTTACAGCATCCACCCTTAATCCGTCAACATGATACATATCAAACCAAAATATAGCATTAGAAATTAGAAATGATTGTACCTCAGGTTTGCCATAATTAAATTTAACAGTTCCCCAACTTTTGTTTTCTCTTATTTGTTTATCTTCATATTCAAATAATGGTTTTCCATCAAATTCGTATAAACCATGTGCATCTTTAGGAAAATGTGCCGGAACCCAATCTAATATTACCCCTATGCCATGTCGGTGACATTCATCTACTAAATATTTAAAATCATCGGGTTCTCCAAACCTTTTAGTTGGTGCAAAATAACCAGATAGCTGATAGCCCCACGAACCATCAAAAGGATGCTCCATAATTGGCATAAGCTCAATATGAGTGTAATTATGTTCCTTAATATATGGAATTAAATTAGAAGCAATTTCTCTATAACTATATAGTTCATTATTAGCTTTGCGTTTCCATGATGAAAGATTAAGTTCATAAATGTTAATTGGAAGTTCATATATGTTAGTGCTTTTTTTATATTCAAACCATTTACCATCCCTCCATTTGTAATTTTCTACATCATATACGATTGATGCTGTTTCTGTCTTAGTTTGAGATGAAAAAGCATAAGGATCAGATTTATAGATATCTCTAAAATCAGTTGTTGTTATAAGAAATTTATATAAATCTCCAACACCTATATTAAATAAGAATAATTCCCATATTCCACTTTCAGGAATTTTTTTCATTTCAAAATCTTTATTTTTTTGCCAATCATTAAAATTTCCAACAATATGTACTGTTATAGCTCTAGGGGCCCATACTCTAAATATAACTCCCTTTTTTTCCCTCGAACATATAATATGCGATCCTAAAAAATTATATGAATAATAATTTGTGCCTTGATGAAATAAATACACGGGTAGTTGATTAGTTTTTTCAATTGACATTATATCTCTCCTATTAGTTTGGAAGTAATTGTTAATTAATTATATCATATAATTATGTAAATAAAATTAGGTTAATATATAATTTTATAAAAATACTTATATAATAATTATACCACCTATATCTGTTGTAAAACATAAAAATGTGTAATATACAAAAAAACACACAATTAAATGTGTGCTTTAGGCTGTTGAAAATTATTCAAAATCTATATTTCCTACATGTGTAATAAGTTTTATTTTTGTTTTTCCTGTCCCTGCTGATTCGATTTTTGCATCTTTCATGAATTCTTGTATATCAGCTTCATAATTAGAGCCTTTAGGAAGAGATATTTCAATATCACCTACATTTGTTTCAACAGATAAGTTTTTGGCTTCTGATATATCAATAGTACTTATGCTTATATCTCCTACGTTTGAATAAAAGGTAGACGAATCTGAAAGAGTACTGTTTTGTATATTAACATCACCAACATCAGTTTTAATATCATACGAGGCATTGGAGTTTTTTATAATTGTATCCCCCACATTTGATGTAATATTAATCTCTCCATTAATATTTTCAATATTAATATCACCAACATTAGATTTAATATCTAATGTTTCAATGTTAGAAGGTATTTTTATAACTAAATCAACTAATATTTGATCACTAAGTATTTTTTTATTATATCCTGTTGTGTTAATGATTATTTTTTTTCCTTTTGTACTAATTGAGTAATCAAAAGACTTAACTAACTCCTCAGCTTTTTCTTTTGTGCTTGATTTGGCTTTAATATTTAAATCAATTGTTGTTTCATTTGATTCGTAAGGTACAATTTCAATGTTACCAACTTCACTTTCTACAATTAGCTCAGTTGAATCTTTGGAATCTATTGTCTTTGTATCGTGTCTTTGAGATTGGATATTGCTATCTGCTGTTTCTATTACAGCTTGAGTTATTTTATCGGAAATATCCTTTACGACCACATCATTTAATTTAAAATCAGACGTGCATCCTGTAGAAAGAATAAATATTATAACAATTGTTAGTAATAAAATAGTTTTTCTCATATTACATTCCTTTCGTTTTATTTTACTTTAACATAATAATTGTGGATATAAAGTAAAGAATATAAATGTGGGAAGGATAAAAAATATAAAACATATATTTATATCCCTTTCCTTTATCTCCATTGTATAACAACATAAATACTGCTGAAAATACCATCATCCACTGATAATTAGCATATAGAAGATTTTGTATACTGAAGCCACCTCCCGTATATAAAGAAAGGCAAATTACAATGTATACAATAACTTGTTTAGTTCTATTATTTCTTAAGCTATATATAATTATACCAATAATAACCACAATTGGTCCGCCTTCTACAAACAACGGCGTGGGAATTAATCCGTTTAATAATACATACACATTAGAATTAACATTAATTCCAAAATTATTTGATACAACAGTAGTAAGAGTTGGAATGAAACTTAATATAATTGGAACAATTATAATTAAAACTGTTGGAACTATATTTTTATTATTTTGTCTATCTTCTTTTATTTTCTCAACATAGTATAAATAAAAAACTGTTATAAAAAAAGTTCCAAATATATTGTTTAATATAGGGAAACTATCCGCTCTTGGGAATATCTCTACAATTAAGTAATTAAATATTCCCATAAAAGCAGAACCTATATACAAACGTAACATATATTTCTCTTTACTTTTAGTATAATAAAATCCTTCAGCCATTGCGAACATAAATATTGGAAATACTAATCTACCAAGCCAAGTGAACCAAATTGGTACTAAATTTGTATAAGAGAAAAATTCGTATATATGGTCGAGAACCATTAAAGTTATAGCGATTAATTTTAGCTGTGTAATATTAAGGCATTTATATTCTGATAAATACATAACGGCCTCACTACACTATAAGTTTATTTTCTTTTCTAAAAGATAGCCTGAACCTATTGTCATCAATATGGATTCTACAGCTGAAATCATCATAATAGGAAACATTGCCATTAGTAGTTGTGTGGCTGAAATCATATTTCCAACATTTTGCATATTATCGTAATATTGAGATAGAGCAGACATTGAGTGGCCATTTGCATATGAAATTGCCCAGTTAAGAGCTACAAATATTAAAAAACTTAAGAAGCCACCTAACTTAACTTCTGAGAAAATACTTTTTCTAATAGTAATAGACGTATATGCTGTTAAAATAAAACTAATTGAATAAATTAATGCAGCAGCTAAAAATACAAATACATGACCTAAATTAAAACCAAGATTTCCGGACAGTACTTGATTTATAACGCGTATGACCTCGTTTATATTAATTCCTATATTAAAACCTTGAACATAGCTTATATAAATTGAATTTATTAGGATAAAAACTAAATATATTATGAGAATCAAGATTCCCTCTAATATAGCAGTTATTACTTTTGATACTATTATCTTGTATCCGCTATTAGAAGTCATAAACAACATGTATCCGCTTTTTTTATTTAAGTCGTCGCTGTACATCTTTATTATATCACCTATATATAAAATAGTAATTAACATAGGGAAAGCAGCTAAAAAACTAATGATTCCATTCCTTGTAACTGCAAATATATTGAGTAAAATAGCTGAAACTATAACAATTAAAAACGCTTTATATTTTCTTAAAAAATCATATTTAATTATTTTCAACATTACTTATATACCTCCTTATAAATATTTTCAATAGACAATCCTCTTTGTTGCCTTAAATCTTCAGCATCTTTGCTTAATTCAAGTTTTCCGTTTTTTAAGAAAACGACATGATCTAAAATTTTCTCAACCTCAGATACCATGTGGCTTGATAATATAATTACCTTGCTTTCATGATATGAATTAACTATAAGCTCTAGAATTACATCTCTTGCTAATACATCAACACCATTAAGAGGTTCATCGAGCATATATATATCAACATCTCTTGACAAGGCAAGAGCAACTTTTAATTTTCCAACTAATCCTGAAGATAATTTTGCAACTTTAAATTCCATATCAACTCCAATATCACTTAATATTTTAGTTGCATAATCAGTTCTGAAGTCTGCATACATATCCTGATAAAATTTAATTATATCTTTGACTTTGAAACTATCATATAAAAAATTTTCAGTAGGCATATATGATACACTTGCTTTAGTTTTATACGAAAGAGGAATCCCGTTTATTAAAACATTTCCTGAAGTTTGCTTATGAAGTCCGATTATAACTTTCATAAGTGTTGTCTTTCCACTACCATTGGGACCCATAAGTCCATATATCTTTCCCTTTTGGAAAGATAAACTAACATCATCAAGTGCAGTTTTGTTATAATATTTTTTAGTTAAGTTATTAATTTCTAATATTTGATTCAATTAATATCATTCCTTTCATTATAATATATTTATTGTTTGTTTGATTTCTTAATAAAATTAATCATATCTTCTTGTGTAAAACCAATTTGTAGCATACCATCAACGAAATTTTCAATTAATTCTTTAGCCATTTCTAATCTAATACTTTCGACTTTTTCTGAAGATTCAGTAATAAATGTACCTAACCCCCTTTTTGTAAACACAATACCCTCCATCTCCATCTCCTTATATACTCTAGCAACAGTATTAAAATTTAAACCTAACTCATTTGAATAATCTCTTGAAGAAGGCATTTTTTCACCTAACTTTAATTTACCTGTTACAATATCTTGTTTTAATTTATGAATTACTTGCAAATAAATTGGCATGTTATTATTAAATTCCATTTTATCACCACGCTTTCATGTATGAACCCATGCGAACTAGTATCATAGTTAAATAATACACCAGTACATTGTTTATGTCAAGCAATTTTATAAAACATTTTAAAAAATATTAAAATCTTTGTTGACAAGTCAAAATCAATGTATATACTTTTATTAATAAGTTAATTTAATGATAATAAAATCAACAGGAGGTAAGAATGCATAAAAAATTATTTATTCCTGGTCCTATAGAAGTAAGTAAAGATGTTTTAGAAAAAATGTCTTCACCTATGATTGGGCATAGAAGTAAAGAAGCATCACAGCTACAAAGAAATATATCTAATAAACTTAGAACACTATTTTATACTAATAATGAAATTTTATTATCTACATCTTCGGGCAGTGGATTGATGGAGGCTTCAGTTAGGTGCCTGACTAAGAAAAGAGCGGCAATATTTTCAATAGGTTCTTTTGGAGACAGATGGTATGATATGGCCCTGTCTAACGGAGTACCTGCAGATTTATTTAAATCAGAACTGGGAAGCATTACAACAAAAGAGATGGTAGAGAATGTTTTATCTACTAATAAATATGACCTAATAACAATTACTCACAATGAAACTTCTACAGGTGTAATGAACCCTGTTTGTGAAATAAGCGAAGTTATTAAAAAATATCCGGATGTAATGTTTTGTTTAGATACAGTAAGTTCTGCCGGTGGGGTAAAAATAGAAGTTGATAAATTAGGTGTTGATGTATGCATAACATCTTCTCAAAAAGCTTTAGGGTTGCCTCCAGGGCTAGCAGTATGCACAATATCGGATAGGGCTGTTGAAAAAGCTAGAACCGTAAAAAACAGGGGATACTATTTAGATTTGGTACAATTGTATGATACTTTAAAGAAAAAAGACTATCAATATCCTTCTACACCAAATTTATCATTGATGTTTGCACTGGATTATCAATTAGATAAGATACTAGAAGAAGGGTTGGAAAATAGATTTAACAGACATTTGGAAATGGCTCAGTATACTAGGTCGTGGGCTAAAAAACACTTTGACATATTTACTGATGAAAGAAATGCATCCGTTACATTGACAACTGTTAAAAATACTAGAGGCATAAGTGTTAAGGATTTAAACATTGAGCTTGGAAGCAGAGGTTTTTCTATTTCTAATGGATATGGAGACCTTAAAGAGAAAACTTTTAGAATAGCACATATGGCAGAATTAACACTTGACGAGGTAAAAGAACTTTTAGCAACTATTGAGGAGATATTAGGATTATAGTATTAATAATACAAAAAAATCACTGAAATTATTTAGTGATTTTTTTGTATAACCATTTCTTGACGAAAATTAAACTATATAGTAATATAGGCGTGAAGAAAGGAAGAATACAATGTACGATTTAAATAGAATAAAAGAGTATATAGATACAAAATATATTGGTCAGACTATTATACAATTTGATGAATTGAATTCAACTGTAGTAAAAGCAAAAAGTATATTTGCTACATGTCCTGATGGAACAGTAGTTTTATCAGAAAACCAGTCAAAATTTAAAATAAGATTTGGGAGGGAATGGATTTCATACCCTGATGAAAATATTTATTTAAGTATAATATTGAAACCTGTGATAGAAGATTATATGATATCTAAATTTGAAACAATTGCCTCTTCTTCAGTTTGTGAAGCTATAAATTGTATGTTTCAAAATATTGATTGTAAGATAAAGTGGCCAAATGATATTTTAATTAATTTCAAAAAAATTTGTAGTATTAGTTGTGAAATTGTTAATAAAAAAAATATGGCAGAAGGAGTAATAGTATCATTTGGTATAAATGTGAATTTGAGCAATGAATGTATAGATGAAGGTATAAAACAATTAGCTACTTGCATTAAAACTGAAACTCAGTTAGAAGTTGACAGAGAAAAACTAGTAGCATGTATTCTAAATAATTTTGAAATGTTTTATGATGAGCTGCTAAATTTCAATACAATAGTTAAGGCTGCTGATATATTTTCTAATCACTTTATATTAAGAGGTGAAAATATTGAAATAGTAAAGCCAGGCAAGAAAACTACAAGGAAGGTTACTGTGACGGATATAGATTGTGATGGTTGGCTGATGGTTCTTAATGATAAAGGAAATGAAGAAATATTAAACTCAGGAGATATAAGTATAAGGTATGAGAGAAAAGCTTAAAATAGGAAACATAGAATTAGAAAATAATGTTGTGCTAGCTCCAATGGCAGGAATAACAGATATTACATTTAGAACTATATGCAAAAGCTTTGGTATAGGTTTACTATATACTGAAATGGTTAGTGCAAAGGGTTTATATTATAAGGATATAAAAACAGAACAATTAATGAAAATTAATGAAGATAATAGACCTATATCACTTCAGATATTTGGAAGTGATGCTGAAATTATGGCTTATGTTGTAGAAAACTACATTAATAAAAGAGAAGATATAGATATAATAGATATCAACATGGGTTGTCCGGCTCCTAAAATTGTGAAAAGCGGAGATGGATGTGCTTTAATGAAAAATCCTCGCCTTGCTGGAAGCATAGTTAATAAGATAAAAAAGGTATCCAATAAACCTATATCTGTTAAATTTAGGTCTGGCTGGGATGATAATAATATTAATGCGGTAGAATTTGCAAAAGTGTTAGAATCTAATGGGGCTGATTTATTGGCTGTGCATGGAAGGACTAGAGAACAATTTTATTCCGGCAGAGCAGATTATAATATCATTAGACAAGTAAAAGAAAGTGTAAATATACCTGTAGTTGGCAATGGTGATATATTTAAACCACAAGATGCAGTGGATATGATAGAGCAAACAAATTGCAATGGTGTTATGATAGGAAGAGGGATATTAGGCAATCCATGGTTGATAATAAATACTATAAAATTATTAAACAATGAAAAAGACTTATTTGAAACTACACCAAAAGATAAGATAGAAATGCTGGTAAAACACGTAAAAATGTTAAAAGAAGAACTAAATGAGAAAATTGCAGTATTAGAAATGAGAAAGCATGCAGGTTGGTACATTAAAGGTATGAAAAACTCATCTGAAATTAGAAATAAAATTAATAAAATAACAAAGGCGGATGAGCTTTTTGAAGTTTTGAAAATGTATTTAGAAAATTATAATGCTGAATAAAAAGAGTAATAATAAAAAAATATGAAAAAAATAAAAAAGAATCTTGACATAATATAGTAGCTTGATTATAATAGTCTAATTAATTAAAAAAGAATTATCAACAAATTATCATATTATTTTAAATCTATAATAAAATGGATTATATATATTTTTGTAGGATATAAATAATATGCATAATAGGGATTTTTGCAGATGTTTTTTTTAATAACCATCACATAGTGTTAAAGGAGCAATAATATGAAAAATAATGAAACTTTGATTACTGCAGAGGGCTTAGAAGAAATTAAAAAGGAACTGGAAGAATTAAAATTAGTAAAAAGAAAAGAAGTATCAGAAAAAATTAAGGTTGCATTAGCTTTTGGAGATATTAGCGAGAATTCAGAGTATGATGAAGCGAAAAATGAACAAGCTAATGTAGAAAGTCGTATAGCTAAACTTGAGCTAATGATAAAAAATGCAAAGATTATTAAAGAAGCAAAACAAAGGGGGATTGTAAGTATAGGCTCAAAGGTAACTATAAAGGATTTAGAATATGATGAAATTATGGAATATACCATAGTTGGTTCTGCTGAAGCAGATCCATTTAAGGGTAAGATTTCTAATGTTTCACCTTTGGGCAAATCGTTATTAGGGAAGAAGTTGGGAGAAATAATTGAAGTTCCGTCTCCAACCGGAGATATGATTAAATACGAAATAGTAACTGTTTAATTTGAAGTTAACAAAAGATAAATAAATGAAAAACTTTTATAAAAGATAAGGTGGTGTAGAAATTGAGTGAAATACAAAATTCAGGAGATTTAAGACAGGTAAAGGTTGAAAAATTGAAGGAGCTTATTAAAGCAGGAAGAGACCCTTTTAAAATTTCTAAATATGAAGTTTCAACTAATTCTAAAGCAATTAAAGATAATTTTGAGGAAATGGAAGGAAAACATGTTTCTATAGCAGGAAGGATAATGTCGAAGAGAGGTCAAGGAAAAGTAGGGTTCTATGACATTCAGGACAGCGATGGAAGAATTCAAATGTTTGTTAAACAAGACACTATAGGTGAAGAAGAATACAATTGGTTGAAAACTTATGACATTGGAGATATCTTAGGAGTAAAAGGTGAAGTTTTTAGGACTAAGATGGGAGAAATATCTGTAAGAGCAGAGGAAGTTAAACTTTTATCTAAATCTCTACAAACATTGCCTGAAAAATTTCATGGATTAAAAGACCAAGATATAAGATATAGACAAAGGTATGTTGATTTAATAGTTAATCCGGAAATTAAAGATGTATTTATAATGAGAAATAAGATAATTAGAGGAATTAGAGAATATCTTGATAATGCAGGATATTTAGAGGTAGAAACACCAACATTGAGTCCAATAGCAGGTGGAGCTAATGCAAGACCATTTATTACACATCATAATACCCTTGACATAGACATGTACATGAGAATTGCTAATGAACTATTCTTAAAAAGATTAGTTGTTGGCGGTTTAGGTGATGGTGTATATGAAATGGGTAAAATGTTTAGAAATGAAGGAATGGATACAAGACATAATCCAGAATATACAGCAATGGAAGTTTACAAACCATATGCTGATTTCAATGATATGATGGATTTAACTGAAAATATAGTTGCTTTTGTAGCTATGAAAGCTAGGGGAACAACAAAGATAAACTATCAGGGCAAAGAAATAGACTTTACTCCACCATGGAGAAGAGTTAGAATGCAGGATATGGTTAAAGAATATACAGGTATAGATTTTGATTTAATAAATACGGATGAAGAAGCTATTAAGGTAGCAAAAGAAAAACATATAGAAATAACTCCGTTAATGACAAGGGGACATGTAATTAGTGCATTGTTTGAAGAGTTCTGTGAAGAGCATTTAGAGCAACCAACATTTGTTACACATCATCCAGTAGAAATATCACCACTTGCTAAGAGAAATGTGGAAGATCCGAGATTAACAGATAGATTTGAAGCTTTTGCAAACACATGGGAAATAGCAAATGCTTTTTCAGAGTTAAATGATCCTATAGATCAAAGAGAAAGATTTGAAGAGCAGGTTAAGCAAAAAGAAGCAGGAGATGATGAAGCTCATATGATGGATAATGACTTCGTAAATGCAATAGAAGTTGGTCTTCCCCCTACAGGAGGACTTGGTATAGGTGTTGACAGAGTAATAATGATGTTAACAGACCAGGTATCTATAAGAGATATTATATTATTTCCAACAATGAAACCTATAGATTAGTAATAATATAAAGAGCAGAATGATAACTGCTCTTTTATTGTATCTATAAAAAAGAGGTGATAACTAGTAGGGGGCTGATTGTGTGGCTACCTAAATGTAATTATTAAATATAAAGTATATTGTTAAATTATAAAATAGCATGTATAACTCAGAAAATATTGGCAATTATAATAAATGCAGAAAAGGTTGACAAGTGAAACAACCTGTGTTAAAGTAGTCAAGCTGCTCAGTGAGGGCAATTAATAATTGATTAAATAAAAAAATAAAAAGTTGTTGACACATAAAACAAGTTGTGCTAAACTAACAAAGCTGTCTCGGAAGAGAGGCAAATAAGAAACATTGACTAGAAAAAATAAATAAAAAAAACAGTTGACAATGATGATGCAATATGATAAACTAATCAAGTTGCTCGTCAAAAAACGACAAAAGCAACAAAACAAAAACGAAAAAAATAAATAAAAAAAGTTCTTGACAAATACCGACAAGTTTGATAAACTATTAAAGCTGTCGCAAGAAAAGAACAGCAACAAATTAATAACAAACAGCACATAGACAATAAAACAGCATAAGAAAAACCTTGTATGACCTAACCCGATTTCATCGACCGTAAGGGAGAAGGAAATTGATGGTAGGTCAACCGCAATGAGTTCCAAATTTATACGACGTAAGGAGTAAATAAATTTGAGAACGAAACTGCGATAGAGTTCTAAAGTAAATTTGAACAAAAGAAATAAATGACGCAAGTCAAAAGCTAAGCGCAAGCTTGAGCAAACAGGAAAATATTAAACGAGAGTTTGATCCTGGCTCAGGACGAACGCTGGCGGCGTGCCTAACACATGCAAGTCGAACGAAGTATGTTTTTCGGAAGATACTTAGTGGCGGACGGGTGAGTAACGCGTGAACAATCTACCCTGTACAAAGGAATAGCCTCGGGAAACTGGGATTAAAACCATATAACACTTACATATCGCATGGTGAGTAAGTCAAATTGAGTAAGAGGTATAGGATGAGTTCGCGTCTGATTAGCTAGTTGGTGAGGTAAAGGCTCACCAAGGCGACGATCAGTAGCCGGCCTGAGAGGGTGAACGGC
>SWCH01000642.1_pt1 | contig 12816 bp, 8 predicted proteins | sample 4690051 | NCBI WGS metagenome assembly SWCH01 (sample SAMN10267282, study PRJNA491770) | bioreactor metagenome | isolation source: DHS bioreactor inoculated with | place: Japan: off Shimokita Peninsula | reverse complement strand
GTTTGAAAGCGAATTGTTTGGCTACCACCCACTCTTTCAAAGGTATAATCCTGCAATACACTGAGAAGTTTTGCTTGCACATTAATAGGTATTTCACTTATTTCATCTAGAAATAATGTTCCTTCGTTTGCTAATTCAAATTTTCCAGGCTTACCTTCCTTTTTAGCACCGGTAAATGCACCTGATTCATAGCCAAACAATTCGCTTTCAAACAGATTTTCAGGTATACTTGTACAGTTAATTGTTATAAACGGTTTATTGCGTCTTTTGCTTTCATAATGAAGAGTTTTAGCTAACAATCCCTTGCCTGTGCCGGTTTCTCCGGATATAAAAACAGTAGAGGGACTATTTGATATTTTTGAGATAATGTTTTTAATATTTTTTATATGCACGCTTTTACCCTTTATGCTATCTAATGAATAAGGTAATTCGTTATTGTTAGGCAACGAGTTCTCGGGAGCAGATAGCTTTCCATGTACTATTTTAATAGCTATACCTGTTATAACTTCTTTATTGCGAATTGGTGTTGAAAAAATCCTAATATAAGAATTGTTTATTTTAACTCTGTAATTGGATATGGATTTTCCGCTTAGTACAATGGATACAATATTATCAGGGAATAATTGAAAAATAGATTTAGTATACATGCCGCATGAAGAAAAAAATTCCAAAGCAGCTGTATTTATTATTTCTATATTGCCATTTGAATCAGTTGTTATAAAACCATCATCTGATAAATCTAATACAGTAGAAAGTGAAATCTTTGAAGTATTAGAATCAAAACTTTTATATTTTTGCATAATAAAAACTGATAAAAGAGTTGCAAACTGTTCTACAATATTTGTATAAAAATCTATATCATTAACAATTTTATCATGTCCTTCTTTTGAAAATGAAGTAAATGCAAGAACTCCAAGGGATTCTGTATTTGTTCTTATACTTTTAAGAATTTCTATTGTAGCAGGACAATTATCTTTAAATCTACAACCTAAACATGAAGTCATATGCCCTGGATTATTGACTGTTACAGTCCCTTTCATGATTACTTCTTGAATAGAAGGGGCATGTACAACCATTCCTTTTATTTTGACATATGAATCTGTGCTAAAAACTAAATTGCTTTCAATATCAAACACAGCATAATCAATGTCAAAAATGTTTTTAATTGTATTTAAAACAAATTTAAGCTCATTTTCATAATCATATAAATTTATCATAAATCCTCCAGCAAATTAATGAAAACATTATACTATCATATGACATAGCTGTCAATGTCATTGACAGCTATGTCATATTAAGTGTGTGTAATTTTGTTTTCGGTTTACTACAATTATTTTTAAACATTGATAAAATCTCAGGGTTTAAGCGGTTTTTTATTGTTGATTACACTAAAATCACTAAATTATATTACTCATATTTTGCTCCGCCAAAATCTTTAAAATTAGGAAATAATGTTGAATAATCACTATGAGGGAGATCTGATAACTCTAAAAATCATAAATATTTTATTATTTGGCATTTAAATTGCAAATGTACCCTAATAAATTTTATAAGATAATTTATAAGATAATGTGAGGAGGAACTAAAGGAGGTGGCTTGTAAAAAGGTATTATTTGCAATAACGCAATGCTCTGTGAAGTGAAAGTATAGAAAAAATAGCAGTAGTTTATTGTGGGTAGTAATAAAAAGTATAATTGTATTAAAAAAAATTAAATTGGAGGAGATTTTAACATGAGTAAAGAAGAAAATATTAAAAATGCAGAAGTTACAGAAGTTCCAAGAAGTGAAGAAATTACTTTTAAGCCTTCTATTATAGGAGCAGCAATTATTGTTTTATATCTGATAGTTTCAATGTCAATTGCAATTTTCTTTTTGGGTGAAAAATTGCATGTGACTATGTTATCGGCATTTGGTGTATGTTTATTGGTATTAACTATTGAAAAATGCCCATGGAAAAAGATTGAGGAAGCAATATTATATGGAGGTAAATTAGTAATACCTACTGTTTTGATACTTTATTGTATAGGATGCTTGATGGGTTCTTGGATTGCAAGTGGAACAGTTCCAATGATTATATTTTGGGGACTTAAAGTTATTAACCCCTCCATATTTTTAGTAACGGCATGCTTTGCATGTATAATTACTTCAATGGCAACTGGAAGTTCTTGGTCAACCATAGGTACTGTTGGGGTAGCTCTCATGGGTGTTGGTATGGGTCTTGGAATAAACCCTGCAATGACAGCCGGTGCAATTGTAAGCGGAGCTGCCTTTGGTGATAAAATGTCACCTCTTTCTGATACAACGAATCTTGCACCAGCAGTTGCAGAAGCAGATTTGTTTGATCATATTAAAGCCATGGTTTATACGGCAGGGCCTGGAATCGCAATAGCTATGATTGCTTTTCTAATCATGGGGATTAATTCAAAGGGCAATGTAAATAATGAAACCGTAAAACAAATATTAACTTCACTTGATGAAAAATTTAATCTAAATATAATAACACTTATCCCACCGATACTCGTACTTGTACTTGCTGCGAAGAAAAAACCAGCATTTCCTACTTTACTTATTTCTACAGCAGTAGCTGCATTAATAGCTATATTTTTACAAGGAGAAAGTTTAAAATCAATAGCTTCTATTATGGAAGGTGGTTTTGTTTCTGATACAGGTTTCTATGATATAGATAAGTTGTTATCAAGAGGTGGGTTGCTGAATATGAACTACACTGCAAGCCTTGGCGTTATAGTTATGGTTTATGGTGGTGTTTTAGAAAAACTTGGAGTTCTTGAGGTATGCCTAGACAGGATTAAGATATTAACAAAAACTGTAGGAAGTTTAGTATGCACAACAGTAGTTTCAGAAATTTTACTTAACATGATTACTGCAAGTCAGTATATGACAATAATACTTGGCGGAAGATTGTTTGTACCTGAATATAAGAAAAAAGATATGCTTCCTCAAACTCTTTCAAGAACGCTTGAAGATTCAGGAACTGTAACGTCACTGATAATTCCATGGAATCTTTGTGGAGCTTTTGCAGCATCAACTCTTGGGGTTGGATGCTTAGCATTTTTACCATTTGCAGTATTTAATTGGTCCGTTCCATTAATAGCTATTGCTTATGGTTTTGCCGGCAAATTTCAATGGAAAACCGGAGAAATTCCAAGTTCAAAAACATATAGAAAAGTTGAAACGGCAAATGCAGATAATGTTAATGTTTGATATAATAATAGATTTTCAAGGAGTTAAGATATTTTAATAACATATGGTAAAACGGAAATTTATTTTTGTATGAATTAGCATATATCATAAATATGTTGTAAAAGTTTAATATGATAGTATTTGAGGAAAACAGGAGCAATAAAATATGAAAAAAGCATATATTAATGGAAATGTAATTACTGTAAATGAAAATAATGATCGTGTACAAGCCTTTGCAGTACAAAATAACGTTATAATTAAAATAGGCACAACTAAAGAAATATTGAACTTTGTAGGCTCCGATTGTGAAATAAGAGATTTGAAAGGGAAAACTGTACTTCCTGGTTTTAATGACAGTCATATTCACCTTTTAAATTACGCCTACAGTCTTACTAAAATAGATTGCAGTAAATTAAGTTCTATAGACGAAATAATAGATGTAAGTAAAAAATATGTGGATGCAAGTAATTTTCCTTGTGGAACTTGGATACAAGGCAGAGGTTGGAATGAAGTATACATAAAGGAAAAACGAAATATTACAAGATATGATTTAGATAAAATATCTACTGAATATCCTATATTGTTTACGAGGGTTTGTGAGCACATAGTTGTTGTTAATACAAAAGCTCTGGAAATAGCAGGCATTAATGAGAAAACTCCCAATCCTTACGGGGGTGAAATTGAAAAAGACTCAAAAGGGAGATTGACAGGTGTTTTAAAAGAAACGGCTAGATACCTTGCATATGAAAAAATTCCTGAAAAAAGTATTGAAGAAATAAAAGACATGCTTGTAAAAGCTATAGAAATTGCTTCAAGCTACGGAGTCACTTCAGCTCAAACAGATGATTTTGAAACCTTTTCTGATAAAAATTGGAAGAAGGTTATAAAGGCATATGAAGAAATCGCAAATGATGGAAAGCTCAATATGCGGATATATGAACAATGTTTATTACCGGAAGTAAATAAGTTGAAAAAATTTATAGCAGAAGGTAATTACAGCGGGAAGGGAAATGAATATTTTAAAATTGGACCTCTTAAACTTCTGACAGATGGATCATTAGGCGGAAGAACAGCATATTTAAGTATACCCTATAATGATTGTAATGGTACAAATGGAATATCTGTGTTTGAACAAAAAGAACTTAATGAACTAGTTGCTACAGCTCACATGAACAATATGCGTGTTGTATGTCATGCTATAGGTGACAAAGCAATTAAAATGGTACTAAATAGTTTTGAGGAAGCACAAAAGTTAAAGCCGGATGATAATGCAAGGATGGGGATTATACATGTTCAAATAACAGATAATGAAATTATGAACAAATTTAAAGATAATAATGTACTTGCATATATAGAGCCTATTTGTTTGCAATCTGATTTACATATAGCGGAAGATAGAATAGGAAAAGAACTTTTAAAAACTTCTTATAACTACAAAACATTCTGTGATAAAGGAATAATAACACCTATGTCGTCAGATTGTCCGGTTGATTCAATTAATCCTATAGACAGTATATATGTAGGAGTTAACAGAAAAGACTATAAAGGGTATCCCAACGGTGGATGGATGCCTGAGCAAAAACTTACAGTTGAGCAGATGATAAGAGGATTTACAACACAATCAGCGTATGCATCGTTTGAAGAAAATATAAAAGGAACCATAGAAGAAGGGAAGTTAGCTGACTTTTTAATAATGTCAGATGACATAACTAAAGTTAGCTCAGATGAAATAAGAAATGTATATGTAGAAGAAACCTATTTTGATGGTAGATGTATATATAAAAAATAAGATTGTTGTAATTATATAAAGAGAATCTATTAAATAGACGCAATAACTCTATATCATAGGTTCTTTTTTATTTATTTTTGTTATAAATGACAATATAAATGACAAAATTGTCAATGGAAATATTTGAATTTATGTTATGAATAATAAAACTTAAGGAAAATTGAGTAATTAGAAAGATTAAATATTTTATCAAATTTTTTTATTATTGGCACAATATATGCTATATAATTGAACAAGTAAATAAAATAGGAGGAATAAAAATGTTACAAAAAAAAGATGTGCTTTCATTAAGTGGTAAAGTAGCAGTTATAACCGGTGCTGCTTCTGGTATAGGTCTTGGAACTGCAGAGTTGCTTTCAGCTTATGGAGCAGCTATTGCTCTGGTAGATGTTAGTCCTAATGGAGAGGCAGAAGCTTTGAGGTTAAGAGAAGCAGGAAGAAATGCTGAATTCTTTAAATGCAATGTAACAAACTCACAAGAAGTTAAAGATACAGTTGAAGCAGTAAAAGAAAAGTTTGGCCATATAGATATATTGTTTAATAATGCAGGTGTTACTGTTAGAAAAACAGTTGTTGATTTAGAAGAAAAAGAATGGGATTTTGTAATTGGTGTAGGTTTAAAAGGAACATTCTTGTTTTCAAAATATGTAATTCCTGTAATGGCAGCTAATGGTGGAGGAAGTATCATAAATACCGGCTCCGGCTGGGGGCTTAAAGGCGGCGATTTGGCAGCGGCATATTGCGCTGTTAAAGGAGGCATAGTTAATTTAACAAGGGCAATGGCTATTGACCATGGACATCAAAAAATAAGAGTGAATAGCGTAAACCCGGGGGACACTGATACAGCTATGCTAAGAGATGAAGGTGTACAAACTGGTTTAGTTAAAGATGATTTATCACAAGATGAATATTTAAAGGATTGCGGAATTAACAGACCATTAGAAAGAATTGGAATGCCTGAAGATATAGCTAACGCAGTATTGTATTTGGCAAGTGATTTATCTAGCTGGGTTACTGGAGCAGCCATTGTAGTAGATGGCGGGGGTTTAGCTTAATATAAAATGTAAATAGAAATAATTGGAGGTAAAAATGACTTTAAAAGGATTTAAAAATCATCCATACATTCCTAATTCGGTGCCGGAAGTAGAAGAGGAAATGTTGAAAGAAATCGGGTTGAAATCTCTAGAAGAATTACATGAAGAAATACCGCAGCAAATTAAATTAGCAGAAAACATGAATCTTCCTGAAGCATTTGAGTCTGAATATGAATTAAAAAGACATGTTGAAGGGTTATTAAATAAAAATAAAAACTGTCTTGAAAATATAAACTTTTTAGGTGCCGGCTGTTGGCAGCACTATGTTCCTGCTATCTGTGATGAGATAAATGGAAGAGGTGAGCTTTTAACTGCTTATGGCGGAGAGCCATACAATGATTTTGGGAGATTTCAAACCTTATTTGAATACCAAAGCATGGTTGCGGAACTTGTGGATATGGATGTAGTTAACGTACCTACTATGGATTGGGCACAGGCTGCAGCAACAGCAGTTAGAATGGCATCAAGAATTGTAGGTAAAAAACAAATACTTGTACCAAAGTTAATAGATAAAGAAAAACTTCAAGTTATAAACAATTATTGTACACCGGAATTAGAAATAGTGGAAGTTGGATACGATAAAACAACTGGTTGTATGTGTTTAGAAGATTTAAAAAATAAAATATCAGATAAAACAGCAGCAGTATATTTTGAAAATCCGTCATACTTAGGCTTTATTGAATCTAACGGACAAAAAATTTCTGATATAGCGCATGAAGTGGGAGCATTAAGTGTAGTAGGAGTAGATCCTATATCATTAGGGGTTATAGCTCCGCCACCATCATATGGTGCAAATATTGTATGTGGTGATTTGCAGCCATTAGGAATCCACATGAACTATGGCGGAGGTCAATCTGGTTTTATGGCAACAATGGATGAAGAAAAATATGTTATGGAATTTCCTTCTAGGTTATTTGGTATTGCACCTACAACGGTTGAAGGAGAATATGGTTTTGGAGATGTAGCATATGACAGGACATCTTTTGGACATCACAGAGAGCATGGTAAAGAATATGTAGGGACTCAATCAGCATTATGGGGAATTACAGCAGGGGTATATCTAGCGACAATGGGACCCAAAGGAATGGAAGAAGTGGGACAGACAATAATGCAAAAATCACAGTATGCTGTAGAAAGATTGAATGAAATAGAAAATATTAGAGGCAGTCACTTTGATTCAGTATTCTTCAAAGAATTTGTAGTTGATTTCAATAAAACAGGAAAAACTGTAAAAGAAATTAATAAAGCATTGCTTGAAAAAGGAATATTTGGTGGGAAAGACTTGTCATGTGACTTTCCTGAATTAGGACAAAGCTCTCTTTATTGCGTTACAGAAATTCATACAAAAACAGATATAGACAAATTAATAACAGCTCTTGAAGAAGTGGTCCTTTAATTTTAAGAAAGTGAGGAATTAATGTGAAAAAAATAGATAGAAGTTGCAAAGTCAGAAAGAATTTTCACCAAGCAAAGTGGGATGAATCAATAATATTCGAGCTTAGTAAAAAAGGTGAAAGAGGTATACTTGTACCTAAAGCTGAAACAAAAGTAGCGGAAAAGGTAGGAGATGGAATATCTAAATTACCTGAAAATATGAAGAGAAAAAAATCTGTAAATTTACCGGAAATGAGTCAAAACAGAGTTTTAAGACATTACACGAGGTTATCACAAGAAACATTAGGAGCCGATGTAAATGTTGAAATAGGTCAGGGAACATGTACTGTTAAATATAGCCCGAAAATAAATGATCAATTATCGAGAATGCCTAATATGACAGAGCTTCATCCATTACAAGATGAAAGTACTGTTCAAGGTATATTGCAAATAATGTACGAGACAGATTTGTATTTTAGAGAGATTTCAGGAATGGAAAGATTTACGTTCCAGCCAAGTGGTGGAAGTCAGGGCATACTTGCAATGGCATCATTAGCATATGCATACTTTAAAGAAAAAGGCGAAGCAGAACAAAGAAATGAAATTATAACAACTATATATTCTCATCCATCTGATGCAGCAGCACCGCATGTAAAGGGGTACAAAATCATATATGTTCACCCGGATGAAGATGGCTATCCTGATTATGAAGCGTTTAAAGAAGCTGTAAGCGAACGAACAGCAGCATTTTTTGTAGCTAATCCTGAAGATACAGGAGTATATAATAAAAACATATTAAAATTTACTAAGCTAGTTCATGAAAATGGCGGACTTTGCGGTTATGATCAGGCTAATGCCAATGGATTATTAGGAGTTACCAGGGCTAAAGAAGCAGGGTTTGACATGTGTTTCTTCAATTTGCACAAAACATTTTCCACACCACATGGCTGCGGTGGACCGGCAGTAGGAGCTACAGGTGTTTTGAAGAAATTTGAAAAATATATGCCGGCACCTCTTATAGATTTTGACGGAGATAGGTATTTCTTAAATTACGAATTGACTAATAATCCATATTCCGTAGGGAAAATAAGATCTTTTAATGGTGTTGCACCAGTTGTTTTAAAAGCATATGCGTGGATAAGAACAATGGGACCTGATGGATTGTATCAAGTGGCTAAAACAGCAGTTCTTAACAATAACTATTTGTTCAAAAAACTTATGGAACTTCCATATGTGGATGCACCATATATCAAAGGAAAACAACGAATAGAGCAAGTAAGATACACTATTGAAAAACTGTACAATGAAACAGGAGTATCAACAGCAGATATTCAAAGAAGAATGATGGATTTTGGTATGCATTATTGGCAAAGTCACCATCCGCTTTATATACCTGAACCAATAACATTAGAACCAACGGAATCTCCTTCAAAAGAAGATTTAGACGAATATATAGAAACATTGAAATTCATATTTAATGAAGCATATACAAATCCGGAAATAGTTAAAACAGCACCTCATCAAAGTGTATGTCACTTTGTGGATGAATCTGGTATGGATGATCCAAATAAATGGGCCATAACTTGGAGAAGCTATCAAAAAAAATACAAATAATATTTATTGGAAACGTCTTATAAGACGTTTCCAATAAAACAAAGGATTGTTAGAAAATGAAAAAAGTAGGGTTAATAGTAAATCCAATAGCAGGTATGGGCGGAAGCGTTGGGCTTAAAGGTACTGATGGAGTTTTAGCAGAAGCTGTAAAAAGGGGCTCAGTACCAAAAGCATTGGATAAAACAGAAATTGCTATTGAGCAATTGAAAGAAAGGGAAAACGTTATACATATTATTACATGTTCAGGTGAAATGGGAGAAAATGCATTAAAAAAATATAACTTTAATAAAAAAATAATTTATAGTTTAACAAATAATCAAACAAATTCTCAGGACACAATTGAAGCTGCAAAAAAGATGGTTGAGGAAAAAGTTGATATTATAATATTTACAGGAGGTGATGGCACAGCACGAGATATATGTAAAGCCGTAGGAGAAAATATAACTACCTTGGGTATACCGGCAGGTGTAAAAATTCACTCACCGGTGTTTGCACAATCCCCTAAAAAAGCAGGGGAAATAGCTAAGCTATATATTGAAGAAAAAACAACACTCACTGGCGAAGCTGAAGTTCTTGACATTGATGAAGATGAGTACAGAAACGGAAATGTTAATACAAAGTTATTTGGTTATTTAAAAGTTCCAATTGAGAGAAGATTTATGCAGAATAAAAAGGCTCCTTCACTTCAAAGTGAAAAAAATCAACAATATGATATTGCATCAGAAGTAATTAAAGATATGTTGCCTGATACATATTATGTCATTGGCCCTGGTTCCACTACTCGTGCTGTAATGGAAAAATTAAATTTAAAAAATACTTTAATAGGAGTTGATATAATATGTGATAAAAAACTAGTTGCAAATGATATTTCCGAAATAGAATTATTAGGATATATTTCTGAAAAAAATACCAAATTAATTATTACTCCTACTGGTGGTCAAGGGTATCTTTTAGGAAGAGGTAATCAACAGATTAGTCCGGATGTAATAAAAAAAATTGGAAAGAAAAATATAATTGTTATTGCAACTAAAGAAAAACTAGCAAAAATGAATGGCAACCCTTTGTTGGTAGATATTGGAAGCGAAGAAGCAGACAATTTAATAAGAGGTTATGTGAAAGTTGTAACCGGATATATGGAAACTGTAATGTATAAAATACAATAATGAATGATTTTAATAAAATATATATTAAAACAATAATTCGGAGGTTTGCTATGAAAAATGAAAAAAAGAATTCTGGTGGTGCAATAGTTGCCATAGTTAAGTTTTTACCACTAATAATACTCGCAATTTTAGTAATAGTGTTTGGCTTTGATCTTTTAATTGCTGCACCTTTAGCCACAGTATCAGCTATATTAGTAGCTATGTGGGCTAATAAATTTAAATTCAAAGAAATATTCGATAATGGAATTAAAAGTGCAAGCAGTATAACAATAGTATTTTTTATATTAATGTTTGCCTATGGCGTTGCAGAATCTTTTATGGCAACAGGTGTTGGTGCATCTGTTATAAATATAGCTCTTTCATTGGGAGTATCAGGTAAAACAGTAGCAGTTGTAGGTTTTTTGGTTACATGTGTATTATCAATAGCAACAGGAACATCATGGGGAACATTTGCAGCGTGTGCACCAATATTTTTATGGCTAAATTACATAGTAGACGGAAACATAATACTTACTGTATGTTCTATAGCAGGAGGTGCATGTTTTGGAGATAATATAGGTCTCATATCAGATACGACAGTATTGAGCTCAGGATTACAAGACGTTGAAATAATCCATAGAGTTAGACATCAAGGAGTGTGGTCAGTTAGTTGTTTAATAATTACTGCTATTATAATATTTTTGCTAGGAATGAGTCAGCCGGGAGTTATAGGTGATGCAAGGCAAGCTATAGATTCAATACCGGCTTCAGCATATGAAGCTTTAGCAGAAGAAAGACCATCAGCAATATTGCTTCTTCAACAAGTTAAAGACGGAGTACCAGTATATATGATAATACCACTTCTTGTTGTAGTAGGTATGGCGTTTGCTGGAGTTCAAACGATGATTTGCCTTGGAGCAGGTATGGTTTCAGCATTAATTTTTGGGTTGATTGCTGGTACTACTAATATTACTCAATGGCTAGAAGATATGCTTTTAGTTGGGTTTGGAGATGCAGGTAGTTGGTCTATTGTTATGATGATGTGGGTTTCAGCGTTTGGTGGTATAATGAACAGCATGAATGCATTTGAACCATTAGCCAAACTAATAGTAAAGATTTCATCTAATGTAAGACAATTAATTGGTTGGTGCGGAGTTCTTTGCTTAGCAGGAAATGTGGCATTAGCTGATGAAACTGCAGAAATTGCAACAATTTCTCCTATAAATAGAAATATAGTTGAAGAAAATGTTGAAGGGTCACCGGAAGCAATGTATAAATTAAGATTAAGGCTTGCTACATTTGCTGATGCGTTGGGGGTATATGGATCTCAGTTAATACCTTGGCACTGTTTTATTGTATTTTATACCGCAATAGCAAATGCAGTATTCCCTATTTATACTTTTGTTCCTACAGATATAATAAGAATGAATATAATGAGTATGGTTGCAGTTAGCTCAATATTAATACTAACATTTACAGGATTAGATAAATATGTTCCTTTGTTTAAACTTCCTTCAGAACCTGAAGTAAAGTTAAAAAAGGCAGAAATAAAAGAGACAGAAATAAAAGAGACAATATAAATAAACTAAAAAAGGGATTCAGCTATACATGACATGAATTCCTTTTTTTAAAACAAATAAATTCTATGTTGCTTTAATCATTACCTAAAATATTACCTAATCCTATATTCCCAAAAAGACTTCCTTCTCCCTTAGATTCACCGCCAGCCTTTTTACTAGCAGCAAATATTCTATCAGCCATTCTGCTGAAAGGAAGAGATTGCAGCCATACGTAGCCGGGACCTCTTAAAGTAGCTAAAAATAATCCTTCTCCACCAAATAAAGCACTTTTTACATTTCCTACAAACTGAATATCATAGTCTACTTCTTTAGTGAGAGCTACTAAACAACCTGTATCAATTTTTATCATTTCGCCGGGTAAGAGTTTCTTTTTTATAACCGTACCACCGGCATGCAAGAAAGCAAGTCCATCACCAGATAATTTTTGCATTATAAATCCTTCCCCACCAAATAAACCCGCACCTATTTTCTTTTGGAATGCAATATCTATTGATATACCTTTTGCTGAACATAGAAATGAATCACGTTGGCAAATTATTTGTCCATTATAATCAGTTAATTCCATTGGCAGAACTTTCCCCGGATATGGAGCAGCAAAAGCAACAACTTTTTTATCATTCCCCCTATTTGTAAATAATGACATAAACAAACTTTCTCCAGTTATAACTCTTTTACCTGCTCCAACCAATTTTCCCATTATTCCTTTTCCAACATCTTTGTTAGATCCATCGCCAAAGATAGAATCCATTTCAATATTTGAATCCATGTACATCATTGCTCCGGCTTCGGCTACGATGCTTTCACCATAATCTAAGCCTATTTCTACAAATTGCATATCATCCCCATACAATTTGTAGTCTACTTCATGTACTTTTTGCATAAAAATTCTCCTCTCAAATTAGAATATATTACAGAAGTATATAAGAATACCTCTGATAATTAATGCAATTATCACTTTTATTAATAATATAAATTCCATTTTATATTATATCAAATTATTAAATGGATAGTAAATGTTACAT
>SWCH01001662.1_pt2 | contig 12851 bp, 11 predicted proteins | sample 4690051 | NCBI WGS metagenome assembly SWCH01 (sample SAMN10267282, study PRJNA491770) | bioreactor metagenome | isolation source: DHS bioreactor inoculated with | place: Japan: off Shimokita Peninsula | reverse complement strand
CCAAAGTGTTATTCCTAACCATGGATCTTCAAAAGATATATCCGGGTATAAACTCGCTGAAAATATAACGGTATCTCGCACCGAATTAATAGTTGATAAAATAACTAGCCTTAATAAACAAAATTAATTATCCATAGTTACAACAGGATATGATGAAGAAAAAGCAAAACTTAGAGAAAGAAACTTTATTAAAACTGCAAATAACCATGAGTGGAGAATTACAATGATTTAATATATGGAGAATCACTATACTGATCAATATGATTACTATATTTCTCTTGGTTATTCAGATAATACAGCGCTACAGAGGCATTAGAAGATACTGTTAATTATATAACAATTTTTATTGTCGTCCTATGCAAGCCAGACGGCATCAGAGACGGAAATATCAAGCTCACTGCCGCCACAAACATTGTTATGGGATTTTGGGATATTGTTACTTCCGATTATCATCCTTTGTTTAAAAAAATTTCATTTTGTTAGATAAATCCGGATTTGCTTTACGAATGTTATATCTGATCTGCACAATCAAACCCATGAGAAAACTAAAAAACACAATGGATATATTATAAAGTGCTCCGGTCATTGTCGGATGCGCACCCTGTAGAAAAGCAGTATAACATGCAACAACCCAACCAATAGCCGCACCAACCAAAAAGATAATACTAAAAAAATATTGTCTAAATACAACAGGCATTATGCCTATCAATGAAATAACAAAGTATTGTTTTATAAGCCAAAAGCTAATCCCCCTTGAAAGAATGATATAACTAATAAGGGCGAGAATTATATAAAATATGATCAAGGACATAGCAGCAATCAATGCCCTATATATCGGATTTTGAGCTATCATATTAATTTTTAAAAAAAATGTTGTTTTCCTCATTACATTTTCTCCTTCCGTTACTATAAATTTATGGTTCTGGACGTAACACCCAAACGTGTCATTTTTCACTTATTGTCAAAGCTGTTGCAGTTAAAGGCAATAAGATACTCCATAATACCGGAATCTTTGGCAGTGTAGCTAAACTACTTCTAATCAATGGAGCATGTAACAATTCGCTCTGTCGAGTTAGATGGATGAGGCGGACTTTTTAGAGTCGCCTGCTGTGGTCTTGACAAATGGGTTGAATTGCGAGGAAATACCCTTATGGACACATTGTTCCGATTGAATCTTATTTACAAATTTAATAAAAGTATACAATAATCTTTCAAGGTTTACAACATTTTAGTTCCTTTTTTATTTGACAAATAATTAATGAAAGATAAAGATTTTAACATTCTCTATCTTTCTATCTCTCTGTATAAATATTTCATTCAGAACTAAGCGGATATATTTATTTATCATAATTGTTTTTAATCTATATCAAAATAAATGAGACCTCCGCCAAACGTTTCGCATACAAGCTCAAAATCTAAAGAATATCTATCAGCCCAGGAAGAAATCGCTATCCATCGTCCAGATGAATTTTGAAAATATTTTGTTATAGTCATCCAATGCAGATCAAAATCATCATATTCTCCAAGCCATTGGAGATATGCAACCGGATATTCATTTTCTCATCAATTTTCTTTAGTGCTCTGTAAATTGGTTTAATTGTACCTTTATATCCTAATTTTTTAATTCTCAAATATTCTTGTACCATTAAAATCATATTCAGGTGACAACAGCCATTTTATGATTAGATTTATATATGAATCTATTTTAGTAGAATAATTCTTTCTTGTATACTTTGGTTCCTCCTTTAGTTTTATTAATCTTTTTACTGTATTTCTTGACATTCCAAGTTGTTTTGCAATCTTTAGTTTAGGAACCTTCTATTTATGAAGTCCCTGTACAGCTGCCCACTGATTCAAACCTTTCACTTCCTTTTGTCCACCTTTGGTTTGTTTATGAAAGTATGGTATCTTATCTTATTCAAATGGGCAATTTATATTGTATATCAATACCTGTACACTCTTCTGATAAAAAGCTAGAGAATTAGAGTGCTAAAATCACACTTCAGTTCTCTGGCTCTGGTAGAATTCAAGTCGGAAGTGAGTTTGGATGTTGACGTATAACAAAAGCTCCTCATTGCTTTTAGGAGCAGTGAGTAGCTTTGACGCTTACTTTTTCTTTACAGGAATCCACAGTTCACTATAATAGTTCTCGTCCTGCACTCCATATTCGTACTTAGCAGGATCTTCATACATCTCGATGCAGTATCCCGCTGCAATTTCATAATCCTTGCAATTTGGTAACCACTCTGAGTAAATCTTTTTATTCACGTCTTGCATTACTTGTGGCATTGCACCTTTGCAAGAAAATACTGCCCATGTAAATTTTGGAATAACCTTGGTTACGAATCCATCCGGAATATCCATAGCAGGATTATAATTATCAGCTATAAGATACTCAAACTCATTACCCTGCATGGATTCATCAGCATTAATGCCGTACATTGGGCATATTGCCTTGCCCACTGACATCTGATGAAACTCATCCCAAAGTTTTGGTACGTCCTGCATTGCGTTCTCGTATTTGAACATTCTTTTTAATCCAACTACGGTGAACTCATCTTTTTCTACAATCTTGTAATCCATAGAATAGCCTCCTTCTAAAATAAATTTGATTGAAAGCGGAGCAAAGGATTTAATACTCGCTCCATCTTTTCGTACAGCGGACGGTGTACATCCATGGAAACGAACAAATGCTTTTGTGAAACTATCAGGAGAATCATAACCGTATTTTAGTGCAATATCTATGATTTTATTATCGGTTGCAGCAACTTCACTGCCTGCAAGTGCCAACCTGCGATATCTGATATAATCACCAACTGTAAAATCACATAGCATAGCAAAACCCTTTTGAAAATAAAAAGATGATATATGCACCTTTTTCGCTATATCCTCTATTGTGATTTCTTCTGTAATATTTTCTTCAATAAAGCTTATTGCATCACTGATACATTCTGTCCATCTCATATCACTCACCTCCTGCCTGTGTATTCAATTATAGGATATTAGGAGTTTGCCTTCCCGACTTTTTGTGCAAAAATTTGTCTATTCTTTTTCTCTTAGATACTCTTCTGTTTTAATAGATAATTCAACTTCTTTATCAAGTATTCTTGCTGTCATTTCATCTTCCTTGTCAAAAGTAATAACATCTTCTATACAAACTTCTAATACAGAATATTTAGTCATCTCTTTTTAATTCAATTTCTCATCATTAACCTAATGAACATATGTATAATACTAAATCCGGACAAAATATTTCTCCCAACCAAGTTTAAACAACACGCTTTGTTAACTCAGTTTAAGATATATTACACTCTATTTTCTTATACTACTATTTTTCAAAACTGATGTCATTCGCCTTAATAAAATCAATAAATTCTTGTATCCACTTGATATTTCCTTCATCGCCATAATCATTCAAAATATAAAAGCCAACTTCATCTATTTCATTACAGAAATATGTCTTACCCACTTGGTGTACTTCATAAAAGTTTACAACATCATTCTGCTTAAGGAGGTTTGGAAACTTCTCTGCAATAATTTTTGAGTACTTTTTAACCTCTCTTCTTAGGTCTATATCCTCCCAAAGAATAATTTTGAATGAATAATCACGTTTTATAGAATTTAGCCAATCTTTCATGTTAGCAGTCAGTGTCGCAGATATTGCTAATAGGAAATAATCAATTTGATGTTCTCTTGCTGAGTTTAAAGACTCTGCTAAATCCGATTTTGATATTTTTTTCTCTGTATACCTTTTTGATTGACATAACCATGTTTGTAGTTCAGTAGTATTGCCTATCAATTCTGTTACTCTTTGAGCCACTATATCTCTGCCACGATCACTCCCAGATTTTCCATACCATTTTAGATTAGTAAAGCCATTATGTTCTAATAGCAAATAGCAAAGTTCTTCAAATTCTGTTGGGGTTATATTTTCCCATTTAATCATTTCGCACCTACTTTCATTTAATTGTCTATTGCGCATAGTTATGCCATTATAGAAATGATTTCTCCCTTTTCAAATTTCTATAATCAAATAGTTTGTATATTTCAATCATTGCAAGTTAACAAATTACAATTTTAATAATTTGCTCTATATCATTCAAAGTCGCGTTGAGAAAACAAATATGCACTAATAATATTCTTATAAAAGGTAAGTATAAACTATAAAATAAGTATATTTATTTAACTGTTTATTACGGCCCTCACTTCTAAATACAAAACGGGTTAAAAAAGTTACTAAAATTAAAGATTTCTATATAGTTTTTTTATAAATACAACTGTCTCAACGTGCGGCGTCATCGGAAACATATCCACACATTGCACTTTTTCAACTTTATAGCCATTTTGCAAGAAATATGGCAAGTCTTTTTCTAGTGATGTTGGTTTGCATGAAATGTATATAAATGTGTCTGGTTTATAATCTATGATTTTTTGTATTGCTTTTGGATGTATGCCTTCTCTTGGTGGGTCTAGAACTATTATGTCTGGCTTATCTTTTAGTTCATCGATTTTTGTAAGCACGTCTCCTGCTATGAATGTGCAATTATCTAGGTTGTTAAGTTTTACATTTTCATTTGCTTTTTCTACTGCTTCTTCGACTATTTCTATTCCTATTACTTTTTTGGCTGTTGGAGCTAATATTTGTCCTATGGTTCCTGTTCCTGAGTATAGGTCAAATATTGTTTTATCTTTTGTTCCGCCTATAAAATCCCTAACTATTGAATATAGTTTTTCTGCTCCTAGGGAATTTGTTTGGAAGAAGGAATATGAAGAAATGTTGAAATGCAGACCCAGTAGTTCTTCAACTATTTTGTCTTCTCCGTATAGGACTTTCATTTCATCAGCTCTTGCTACATCAGCTACCCCATCGTGCATAGAATGTGCTATGCATTTTACGGTACCTTTTAGGTTCATATTTAATATTAAATCTACAAATTCTTTTTCATTTAATGTACTTTGAGTAGTTGTAACTAAATTTATGAGTATTTCTTCTGTTTTTACTGTTTTTCTTACAATTAAGTAACGTAAAAATCCTATATTCGTGGTTTTATGGTAAAAAGTTTGACTATTTCCTTGGAAATAATCCAGTATTTTACATAATATTTGTCGGAAGTCTTCGTCTACTATAGAGCATCCACTTGTGTTAACTATGCTGTGAAAGCTGTTGCTTTTATGCATTCCCAGGGACAATGGTCCATCTTTGATTTCATCTCCAAATGAAAATTCCATTTTATTTCTATATTCTGTTTTTTTAGGGCTTTCCACAATTGGTAGAAATTCGTAATCATTTGTCAAAACATTGTCTAATATGGACTTTACTTGTTCTGATTTAATTTTAAGCTGCTTTTCATAAGGGACATTTTGATACGAGCAACCTCCACAATCATTGAAATGTTTGCAGTTTGGTTCTTGCTCATATTCTGCCTTTTCAATTACATCTAATGTTCTTGCTTCTATAACCCCATGTCTTATTTTTGCTATTCTTGCACTTATTTTTTGACCCGGCAAGGCTCCTTTAATTACTACCTTTTTACCGTTATATGTTGATATACCCTTATTCGGAAATTTTATATCATCTATGTTAACTTCAATTATTTCGCCTTTTTTCATTTACTCTCCTATGTTATGCTAATTTTTTATCTGCAGATATCATACTATTGTTCTCTGCAATATTATTAACTTACTTTTAAAATAATTTAAAATATTAATTTTTATATTTCTACTTCTAATGGTCCTTCTGTCAAATCTTCAATCATCATTGAATCTTCTCCGCCTGTTTCTTCGGCCATTTTATCAAGACTCATTTTTACATACTTGGCATATCCTGTTACTGCTGTTGTTCCGTCTTCTAATATTATTTCGCCTGTTCCTTCAAATATCAATCTTGAGTTTCTTGTAATTCTACCTACTGCTTTAACTGGCTTATCTAATGGAACCGGCTTCTTGTATTTTATATTAAGTTCAACTGTTACTCCCCAGGCATCTGGTTCTTCAATCATAATAGCCCTGCCTATTATTTCATCTAATATTGCTGATATTACTCCGCCATGCATTCTGTCAGGATAACTTTGATGTACGCTTGATGGTGTTGACACTGACATAAGTTCACCATTTTCAAGTTCATAAAATTTAGTTTTTAGTGAGTCTTTATTTTCTACTCCACAAACAAAACAATCTTTACTTACATGTTGTTTTTTGTTAACTTTATATTTCATTTGACATCCCTCTTCTATATTTATTGAAATTTATTAATACGCATTTAATATTATCATAATACAATAATCTTATTTATTAGTCAATAATCAGGAAGTTATTAAGAATCAATAAGAAAATCGACATTAGCAATATATTTTCATTGATAATGTCGAGCTTTCAATTTTTTATATAATTAGTAGTTTTTCTACCATTAAGTTTATTGCTTTTTTTATGTTTTCATTTAGCCTTATATTTGAAAAGTCTCCTACATAATGTAAAATACCGTATGCTGGAAAACTTATTCCTTGTAATAAATTTGAAGGAACTGGAATTGATACCATGCCCATATGCTGAGCAAATATATTCATTGCATTTAAACACATATCTCCGCCACCCTCTGGGTTGGCAGCTGTGGAAAATGCAAAGAATTTCTTACCCCAAAGTTTAGCTTCTGCCCAACATGGTGAAAATGAATCCATAAATGATTTCATTGCTCCTGAAACATTTCCATAGTATGTTGGTGAACCCATAATTATAATATCACTATCAAGTATTTCTTCTACATTTGCAACTTTTATATCCATTATTTCATCTTTATATTGACCTGCTATGGGAAATTGCTCTGCAAGGCCCTCAAAATTTGAATCCTCTACCCTATAAATGCTAACATCTGCACAGCTATTTTTAAATTGCTCATAAAATTCTTTTGCCATCAGATAATTATTTCCACAAATACTATGAAATATTATTGACACCTTTTTATTTGACATTTATTAATACTCCTTTTTTATCTCTACAATTCAAATGGTTTTCTTTTTCATCATCAGAGAATAAATCGCTAAGATAATTTTCAACTTCTATTGCATTTTCTAATTTCAAAGTATTCTCTGCTATTTGCTCCATATCTCGCTTATTTAAACCTCTTATTATATACCTTGAATTTAATATTGATGGTGAATTCATACTAAACTCATCTAACCCCATACCTAAAAACACTGGTATTAATTTTGGATCTCCTGCCGCTTCACCACACATACCTACAGATTTTCCAGCATCGTGAGCATTTTTAATTATGCTGTTAATTAGTCTCAGCAAGGCTGGATGGTATTGACTGTAAAGATGTGATAACTTTGAATTCATCCTATCAACAGCCATTGTATATTGTATCAAATCATTTGTACCTATACTAAAAAAGTCAACTTCTTTTGCTAATAAATCTGATATTATTGCAGCTGATGGAATTTCTATCATTATTCCTATTTGTATATCTTCTTTAAATGCTATACCTTTTTCTTTAAGTTCTCTTTTTTCTTCTTCAAGAATTTTTTTAGCATCTTTTAACTCTTTCATAGTAGATATCATAGGAAACATAATTTTTGCATTGCCAAAAACACTTGCTCTAAGTATCGCTTTAAGCTGTGTTCTAAATATATCTGTATCTCCTAAGCAAAGGCGAATAGCTCTGTATCCCAAGAATGGATTCATTTCTTTAGGAATTTTTAAATATGGAACCTCCTTGTCCCCTCCAATATCCAAAGTCCTAATTATCACCGGTTTATCGCCCATACGTTCTAAAACTTCTTTATATTCTTGAAATTGCTCTTCTTCAGAAGGTTTGCAGTGCCTATTCATAAATATAAATTCGCTTCTAAACAGTCCTATTCCTTCCGTATCATTTTTCAACGCAAGTTCAACATCTTTAGGTGAACCTATATTTGATAAAAGTTCAATTTTATAACCGTCTTTGGTAATGGTAGGAAGCCCTACTTGTTTTCTAAGTTCCTTATTTATTTTCATTTCTATTTGCTTTTTTTTCATATAATATTTAGCTTGTTTTTCACAGGGATTTATCATTACTTTCCCTGATTTTCCGTCACAAATTACTATATCATTATCTTTAACTTTTTCTAAAATGCCCTCTATTCCTACAACTGTCGGTATTCCCATTATTCTTGCCATAATAGCTGCATGGGAAGTTTTCCCTCCTGTTTCTGTAATCATAGCAGCAACTTTTGCTTTATCAAGCAGAGCAGTGTCAGAAGGAGTCAAGTCCTTTGCTATTACAATTGAGTTTTCATCCATTTTATCATAATCAGTTAAATTAATCCCCAATAGAATCCTCAATATTCTTGACATAATATCCTTTATGTCCTCAGACCTTTCTCTTAAGTACTCATCTTTAATACTTTCAAACATCTTAATATATGTATTCGCTATTTCATTTAAAGCATATTCAGCATTTACGTGTTCATTGTTAATTTTCATTTCAACTTCTGAAATAAAAGCATCATCTTCAAGTATCATCTCATGTGCTCTAAAGATTTGCGCCTCTTTTTCCCCTATATTTTCAAGAGTTTTCGTGTATATTTCTTCTATTTCAAGTCGACAAACCTCCAAAGCGCTTTTAAATCTTTTTACTTCGGAAGAAATATCATTTACTTTAATCATCTCAATATCTATAGCTTTTTTTTGAATTATAAAAGCCTTGCCCATTCCAATACCGTGAGATACTCCTAAACCCTTCATAAATTCACAACCTTTCAGCCTTTATAATTTTTGATTCATCTTGTGTTAAATTATATGTCTGTAATGTAAAAATACTGGTTATTAATTATTATAATTGCTTTTATTCAATACCTTCTCCTTTTGATGCATACTAATAGAAATGAAAAAAAATTGCGGGAGTTAATCTTCATAAGCTTATTTTTGAACATATTATGTTTTACTGTAATGTGTATTGAGCAAGCACACTCAATTTATATTTTATACAATTATATTACTAAAGGTTGTTTACTGTCAATGAAAAAATATTGAAATATCAACAAAATTTATGGTAATGTTTTCACAAAACTAAAAGGCATTGTTAATTTTTTTACAATTACTGCTATAAAAAACCGGTACTTTTAACCATATTGTTACTTTTTTATTGACAGTCATGTGATTAATGATATTATATTAATATGTAAATATAAAAAAATGTCGAAATTTTAGATAAATTATTAAGAAAGGAATTGCTATGAAAAAAATAATTAGTTTAATATTATGCTTTACTATATTTTTAACTATATTTCAAACCTCTTTAGCTTTTGGAGCAGATACTCAATGGTGGGATGATATTTCTATTGAATCAAAAAGCCCATTAATTAAGGTGAATAAAGAAGGCTTATGGGGTTATATTGATAAAACTGGAAAAATAGTTGTAAATACATATTGGAATAACCTATGGCCGCTTAGTGAAGGGCGTTATTTGTTTACTAAATATAATATGTATGGATTTTTAGATGAATCCGGTAAAATTATTATTGCTCCGGATTGGCAGCATGCAGAAAGTTTTTCTAATGGACTTGCTTTAGTTAGATTAAACAATAAATATGGTTTCATTGATAAATCTGGCAAAACAGTTATTAATCTTGACTATGATTATGCAGAAAGTTTTTCAGATGGACTTGCTATAGTATCTATTAATAAAAAATTTGGAGTTATTGATACAAAAGGTAATTTTGTAATTCAACCCACTTATGATAGCGCTGAGTCATTTGTAGATGGACTATCAATTGTTGGCAAGAATAAAAAATATGGAGTTATTGATAAAACTGGTAAAGTTATTGTAGATTTAATTTGGGACAATATAGAACCGTTTTATGAAAATTATGCCCCTGTAGTGAAAGATAAAAAAGTTGGCTTTATTGATAAAAATGGTAAAGTTATAGTTCAGCCTATTTGGGATGATGCTGTATCTTTTAATCAAGGACTTGCATTAGTTTGTAAAAATAACTTATGGGGATTTATCGACAATAGCGGTAAAGAAATTATTAAACCTCAGTTTGACTATGCTGGTTTATTTGTAAATGATGTTGCTATTGTTAGAAAAGATGGAAAGTATGGATTTATAAATAAAACCGGAACTTCTTTAAGTGGTATTAAGTGGGATAGTTTGTATAATTTTTCTGAGGGATTAGCTGCTGTTGAACTTGATAACAAATATGGCTATATAGATTTTAGCGGAAACATTGTATGTCAACCTAAATTTGAAAATGCCAGGAGTTTTTCTGAAGGATTGGCTGCTGTTGAAGCAGATGGTAAATGGGGCTACATAAATAAAAGTGGCACTGTAATAATTAAGCCAGTTTGGGATTATGCCGGTAAGTTTAACAATGGTATTGCTGTTGTAAAAGAAGGCAGCAAATATTCATTTATAAACACTAAAGGTGATTTTGCCTTTCTTCCGCTTTATATAAGTAATGAATTAAAGGCAATTGGAACTCTTGGGTTGATGATCGGTGATGGAAATGGACTAACGCCTGAATATGGTGCGAAAACATCTACAAGGCTTCAAGCAGCTATAATGGTTTTGAGGCTTAAAAATCTTGAGAGCAAAGCCAGCGCATTTGCCGGAACAAGTAATTTTAATGATGCAAATCTACAAAATTGGGCTGTTGGAAGAAATATCATGGGATATTTGAAAGCTAATAAAAATGTTGGATTTATTGGTGATGAAAATGGTAATTTTAACCCTAACAGCATAATTACTGAAAAGCAGTATGCAAAGGTAATGCTTGAAACACTGGGATACAAAACTAATGTAGATTTTACTTGGGATAATGTAGAGACATTTGCAAAAAGTATAGGAATAGAACTAACAAATTCAAATAAATTTACTAACAGTGATTTGGCTAAGACTACTTTTAAATTTTTAAATGCAACAACTAAGTCAGGTGAAAGATTAATTGATCAATTAATCAGAACAGGCGCGGTAAAAAAAGATAATGCGGTAGCAGCCGGATTAATAAAATAAAACGTATCAGAAAGAAGGTAAGTGAATTAGAGCTTGCCTTCTTTCTTTATATCTCCTGATCTTACTTGATTATTAGGTGTTTTCAACTAATTTTATTTGAGCATCATTTTTATTGAATGCTTTTTTATAACAGATGATTCCAATTGGCAGCCATATCAATATATAAATACCCATTTCAAGAATATTAGGAATAACCGTTTTAAAATTCATGCCTTTCAGCAATACTTCCTGAACAATTTTGGCATAATTAATCAGCGGCCAGCAAGCCCTAATAATGATTTCCAGCACTTTTGGCATTTGGTCAGCAGGCCATACGCAACCGCTGGAAACAAAGGTAGGAAGAGACAACATAAATGAAAACTGAGAATATTTTATTCTAACCTTTGTCATAGAAGCAATCAAAAGTGACGGTCCTGTAAGTGCAGCAACAAAAAACACAGTCATAACTATAACAGTTCCTATATTTCCAATTATAGGTACATGAAATAGTTTTATAAGAGCAAACATGCTCATAGCCACAGAAGGCAATATACCGGCAAAACAAGAACTCATAGCACCAAGCACTTTTGGTGCAACATTGCCGTCAGAAAGGTATTCACTGTGCCTAATAAAAGTCGATCCCATTGCCGAAAGCATTAATTGTTGCATAAATACTGCTAAAAAGCAAATAATCAAGTAATTCATATAGGTCATTTTGGGGTCAAAAAGAATTCTTTCTCCAATGTTATAGGTAAGTGCAATATTCTGAGCCATCTGCGGCGATAAATCTTTACCTTGAATCAGTTTCATCTCTATACCTGCGGATATTGATTGAGTAATCAGTGTTGCTTGTGCAATTGCATTGTTTGCAACAACGATATTTGTACCGTCAGTAATGGCTAATATCTGCGAAGACTGATACGTGGTAACTTTGCTCTCAAATCCATTTGGAATAAAAATACCCATTTGTACTTTACCATCATCTATAAGGTTTTGAAGTTCCTGCCTTGAAGTTGGGTAATTTGTAATTTTAAAACGTTCATTTGTTAAAAAATTGTCGCTGACAAGGTGGCTCAGACTTGAGCCATCCTCATCTAAAATAGCAATAGGTATATCATTTACATAATCATTATAATAAACTCCTCCAAAGTACAGCGTCAGGAAAATTGGTCCTATAAAAAGAAGAATCATCATTCCCCTATTTTTAAATATCGAGAGGAATTCCCTTTTGAATGTCTCTATGTAAATCATCATCCATCAGCTCCTTATCGTCAATTTCTTTTTCTGCAATAATCATAACTGCTTCTGTCAGAGTCAATACAATTATCCCAAATATAAGCATATATAAAACATCATTAGTAATCTGTTGTATTGATATTCCTTTTAAATATATATCTCTTATATTATCTGCATAATGCGTAAACGGAATGTACTTGGCAAAACTTTGATATCCTGAAGGCATTGACATAAGCGGCCATGTTGTTCCTGCTGTAATAGAGTTTGGAATAAATACAACTGCTCCTGCAGTTAAAGCAATAATTTTATTTTTAAATAATGTTGATATCAATATGCAAAAAGCTGATACTGCAAAACATAGTCCGGCAGATAGAATAATTACGCTTACTAAACTTCCTCTAAAAGGTATACGGAATAAACTTACTTGTAAAATAATGCAAATAATATAGCTTAAGCTGCCGCACAGAGTATAGAATAAAACTTTACCTGACGCGTATCCAAGCCTCTTTGCCTCTTCTACTTTAAATATGTTTTGACTGATAGATACAGTAGCTACAAGGGCTAATGCTGCCTGTATATATCCTGCCAATAAAATTGGCGCCAAAAAATTCTTAAAACTTTTTGAAGGATTGTATAATACCCTATT